>WBZT01000056.1_pt1 | contig 95564 bp, 93 predicted proteins | sample 5204241 | NCBI WGS metagenome assembly WBZT01 (sample SAMN12344358, study PRJNA552823) | activated sludge metagenome | biome: Activated sludge suspended growth; feature: Nitrification reactor; material: Wastewater; isolation source: activated sludge from nitrification reactor of wastewater...
TGTCCATCAACATGGAAACACGTTGTCGCTGGTGAATCGCAAACTAAGGAATCGCTGAACAAATCCAATCGCAGCCAAGCCCGCTCCTACAAAATCAACCACTTGTAGGAGCGGGCTTGGCTGCGATTGGGCCGTATGCGAATAAATCAGCGCTTCCCTAAAGGGAAGGCTATTTCTAGCTCATGGGGCATTGGTGGCCCAGGGCCTTTCTATGAGGATGGTTGTAGTAGCGCCAGACATGGCAAAGCAGTGTGGACACCAAGTCATGGCCTCTATCGTATTGCCGTATCACCATCACTCATAGTTTTGACTGCACAAGGTGGATGCTCATGCCGGACCATGATCATTCCGAATCCATCGATGAATACGATGACTTCTTTACGAGGGTTTGTCATCAAGACGTGCAGGTAATCAGCTCCCACGCCTTGCCGGCCTGGCTGAAGCCCTGCCTGGAACTGGTCCGCCTCCGGCTTGATGCGCCGCCCGGCCTTCAGGGCGATGGGCGCCCCCTCAAGTTGCTGGCGGATCGGTTGAAAGTTACCGAGGACACGGCCATCGCCCTGGCCCGGGTGGATCCTGCGTATCTCCGGCTCTTTCCCGAGCAAGACCTTCTCGCGGGCCTGCATGCCCTGCAGTGGCTGGCGGTGGCGCAATGGCCGACCACCGAGGCGGAGTGGCGGGGTTACGTTGCCGTGTTCCACGCCTTCATCGCGGGTGTTTCGGCCCTGGTTCAGCACTTCCATGACCCCACCCCCCTGGTCCAACCCCAGGCGCTTGCTCCTTCCTTATGGCAAAGGCTGGCACAGCCCGGTTGGGCCAACGCCGAACGCACATGGCGAGAATTCAACGCGGAGGGCAACTGGCTGGCCGGCTGTGCACAGATTGCCTGGGCCATGCGTTGTTATCTGGCGGGTTTGCCCCACGGCTCCAGCCCAGACTTGCGTTACGTCCACCCATTGCCCGGTTGGGCGTCATCCATGCTGGCCTGGCCGGTGGAGGACTGGGTCCTGGTCCATGCGCGCTGGGTGCGCACCCAGGACCTGGCGGTCGCCCTGCCCCCAGACATCTGGCAATCGCTGTGCGACACCGCCAAACTCTGGGCCGAGCAAGACCACGAGGATGCGTCTTAACCCATCAGGAGCCCCCCATGCCGAACCCCTCTGAGATGACTTGCAGCCCAACCCCGCCGCCTTCGCGCAACCGCGCGGCGCAACGATGGTCCCACGTGCTGGCCGGGCGCTGGGTGGTTCTGGCGATGTTCCTGATCATGCATATCGGCGTGGTGGGCGGGATGGTGTCGCTGGAAACCCAGAGCGTGGGGCAGGCCCTGGGGTTGCTGCCCGCGGGCCAGGCGAGTTCGCCGGGGACCGGCGGCGGGATGGCAGCCGCCGTGAGCGGGGGGCTGGCCGTCGCGCTGTTCGTCCTGCCTGGGGTGCCGGAACTGCTCTTCGCCTTCCACCCCGAGATCGAGGACGCCTTTGCGGGGGAATGGCTGCTGCCGCTGGTCCCCCTCTGCCTGGTGCTGGCTTATGAGTTCCTCGTCTACCGGCCCTTCCGCGCCAGGAGGCCCCATGTTCGACAAACTCCTTAACCTGCTGCGCGGCGGCAACCGCGAGCCGGCCACGCCCCCGGCGCAAGCCGACGCGGGGCGACCCCGCGCCGAAGCGCAAGACGCCGACCCCGCCCAGGCCGCCAGCCTGCTCTGGGTGGACAACGTCCTCACCCTCATCCGCCACGGCCACAAGCACAACTGCACCGAATGCGGCCTGCGCAACGATATCGACAACCTGCGGTTCTGCGCCAAGTGCATGAGCAGCTACTGCTGGCAATGCGGCAGGGGGCTGACCCACTGCCATTGCGGCCACCCCATCCGGTCCATCGACGACTGGATCAAGCTGGCCCGGGAGGCCCGCCCGGGCTGCATCTAGTGCAATGTCTCGCAAACAACCCGCCATGACCCGCCCCCCATCCTTGCCGCGGCCGTTGCGGTGGCTGCTGATGGCCGTTCTGGCCAGCCTCGCCGGCTGTGCCTACGTGGACCAGCCCGAAGGCGCCTTGCCCCTGGATCTGCGCGGGCAGCAAGCCGCCTGGAGCGGCCAGTGGTTCGACGGCGAGATGACGCTGACCACCCGCGTGGAAGACGCGCCCGCTGGCATGCTCCAGGTGGCCTGGGTCGAGGCCCGCGGCGATGAGCTGGTGCTGGCCAGGCACCGCCTGCTCATGCGCCACACCGACGAACGGCTTTACGCCAATGTCGAGATCCCCCCCGGCGGCCGCTATCTGCCCCTGCGCATCACCAAGGCGCCGCGCAGCTTCGTCCTCTGGGGCCTGCTCAACGCGGACCAGGACATCGACAAGCCCAGGCTGCTGACCAAGCACACCCCCGAACTCTACGAAAGCGGCGACTACAAGGTGTTCACCAAGCTCACGGACAACACGCCCGCCGCGCAGGAATCGTCGGCCCGCCCCAAGCCGAAGCCGCTGCCGGCGCCCTGAACGCCGCGCCCAGGCCTGCCGCCATCGCCAGGCCCCCCATGCCCCCTTGAGCTTTACCTGAACAGGTATAAACTAACCGCGATGGCCGACACAGATAAACCGCTCGAATGGATTGCGAGCACCTACAAGGATCTGATGGCGCTGCCGCCCGACGTGCGCCGGCGCTTTGGTTACGCGCTGTCGCTGGCGCAAAAGGGCGACCAGGACGATGCGGCGAAGGTGCTCAAGGGCTTCGGCGGCGCCGGCGTGCTTGAAGTCATCGAAGACGATGTCGGCGGCACGTATCGCGCCGTCTACACGGTGAAGTTCACGGAAGCGGTTTTCGTCCTGCACTGCTTCCAGAAGAAGAGCAAGAGCGGCATCGCCACGCCGAAGGCGGACATGGACATCATCCGCGCTCGGCTGAAGGTGGCCGAGGCACTGGCAAAGGAGCTACGCAATGCGCAAACGAATCATTGAGGGCACAGAGGTGCAACGCGGTTCGGACAACGTCTTCGCCGACCTTGGGCTGCCCGACGCCGAGAAACTGAGGATCAAGACCGGCCTGGTGGTCGAGATCAGGAAGGCGATGCGCGCCCTCGGGCTCACCCAGCAAGAGGCGGCGAAGCGCATGGGCATTCCGCAGCCCAAGGTGTCGGGCATGATGCGCGGCGATTTCACCAACCTGTCCGAACGCAAGCTGATGGATTGCCTGAATCGCCTGGGCTACGACATCGAAATCAAGGTGCGGCCGGCCTCCGAGCCGGTCGGGCATTTGACGCTCGCGACGGCCTGAGCGGGTGTGCGGAGGGCGAAAGATGAACCCTAAGCGTTGTGCCCGCGCCCCGCGCGTCGGCACCCTGGTGCCGCACATCCATCGGCGATATCCCTCCCGACGAGAACCAGGTCAAGGGGTGGGAACCGTCATTGCGGGCTTGGCCCGGAAACCAGCGCGGATATCGGATTGCCGTTCAATCCCGGTTGGACACGGACCCACTGGATTCCCGCTTTGCGGGAATGACGCACCCAGTCAGTTGTCCATTTTGATGTTCAAACTCTGCCCAGTTGCGATCAAAATGAATCTTGGTTCGAATCGCACCCGACGCCAAAATACTTTGCGAAGTTCGCGGCATTTCACCAGAGCCTAAGGCCGTAACAGATTCTGCAAATAAAAAACACAATGTCCATAAAATTAAAAACACACATTTTATTTTAAAATCTTTTACTTTGATGTATAGGAGAATGTTTTCGAACTGGCACTAGGGCCAGTCCCCGGCAATGGGGCCTTTATCTCTTTTTGCTTGTGAGTTCTTTATAATCTGACCCGAAATTTCTAGCAAATCGAGGATCTTTAAAGTTAACAAAGTTTGCAAAAGTAGGACTATAACCAAAGCCTTCATAGGAAATAAGATTGGTCTCTTTTCCATTGCTTCCGTTCACCATACCAACGAGTTTAAACTGTCCTGGCTCATATTCATACAATATCGCTCCACCCGACATACCTGATGATGTTGCTGCATTTAAGGTAGAAGGTTCTGGTTTTTTGCCATTTTCTTCGCTTGTTTCATTTAACAATTGAACTTGAGTTTGTCCCCAAAGGTATCGTGGGTCTTTAAAGCCTGGATATCCCGCGGTCATAAGTTGGCCGTTTTCGCTGGCTCGCTGAAAGGCCTCTGCAGTCATCATAGAGGGAGTGATATAACCATACTTGCTGTTCCAATCGGTGCTTGAGGTGTCCAGGGCGATCAAAGCCCAATCCTCTGGAATTGTGCCAATTCGACTGCCCAAAGTCACCACCTTACCGTAAATGGTGTCTTGCCAGCGATTGCGATTGTTGGGCTCTGTCTGTCCGATTTTAAACTGAACGATGTTTCCAACATCTTGTCCAACATGGGCATTTGTTAAAACCAAATTGCCAGGTAACAAAATACCAGTACCAAAGCCAGCAGCGACAGTTTTCGTTCGACCATTATCACGGATTTCGTCCAGCAAAATAACTTGTCCGATGGCATTGAGGGGCTGAAAGCGAGGGGCCGTGCGATCAATCTTTTGTCTAGGGTCTACGCTTACGAATTTTTCTTTAATCTCTGCAAGCTCGGCGCGTGTAAAACCCAGACTTACGCCTGGAAAAGCATCCTCAGCGTTGCACTCGCAAAAAGCGCCGGACTGCCAAGCCTGATTGATTGCCTGGAAAGGCGAGGGGAGCCCGAGTTGGCGATAGATGCCGATGAGGTAACGGCGGTCCATGGCGTCCGCGACGATGAGCTGCCCGGCTTTGTGCCGCTGGACGGCCTGGCGCAGCCAGTGCTCGGCCTGGGCGGGGTTGTGCTGGGCGAACGCGTGGTTGCCGTAGATCTCGGACAGCAGGGCGTAAGCCTGGGGATAGCCCGCCCGGGCCTGGCCCTGCAGGACGTCCAGGGCGGGGCGGTGGCCCTGGCGCGCGCTCATGCCCAGCAATTCGTGGGCGCGGGGGAGGTTCTTGGCCACCCCGTCGCCGGCGCGCAGGAGCAATGCGTACTCATAGCGGGCCGCGTCATCGCCCTGGAGCGCGGCCTGGGCATACAGGTCCGCCACCTGGGCGCTGGGCGGGCGCACGGCCGGGGTGTCGCGGTAGAGTTGCAGCAGCGCCAGCAGGGCGGGCCGGTGGTCCTGGCGCGCGGCCTTTTCCAGCCAGTAGGCGGCGCGGGCGGGGTCGCCACGGCCGGCCTGGTAGTGCTCGACCAGAGCGTACTGGGCGGCCGCGTTGCCCTGCTCGGCCGCCTTGGTGAACCACTCGGCGGCCTGTTCGTGCTGCGCCAGGCGCCGGTAGATGACGCCCATCTGATATTGGCAGTCGCCCTGATCCAGATAGATGAGCTTGCCCACGGCCAGGTCGGCCACGGCCTGGCGCAGGATGGCCCGGCCCTTGGCGGGGTCGTGCAGGGCCCGCTTGGGGTCCAGGTAGATCTCGGCCAGGTTGGCGTAGGCGCCGGGGATGCCCAGGCCCTTGAGGGTGCCGAGTTCCTTCAGGGCATCGGCATTGCCCTGGGCGGCGGACAGCTTCAGGTTTTCCAGGGCCGCCGCGCGGTCGGCACGTACGCCATGGCCCACCAGAAATATCTTGCCGAGCTTGAGCTGCGCCAGCTCGTCGCCCTGTTCGGCCGAGCGGATCAGCCACTTGGCGGCCTGTTCGGGGTTCTTGCGGAAGCGGGCGTATTGTTCGCCGGCCGCGTCGGCCTTGCCCTGCAGGTAGATCATGCCGAGGTTGTATTGGGCGCTGGGGTTGCCCCGCAGGGTGCTGAGTTCGCCGGTGGGGATGGCGCCGCGCTCGTACCATTCCGCCGCCAGGCCCATGTCCTCCGGCACGCCGATGCCGAATTCGTAGGTGACGCCCATGAGGGCCTCGCCTACCTGGCTGTGTTTGGCGGCTTTCTCGATCCACTGGCGGGCCTCGGCGTTGCGGTTGGCGGTGTAGAGCGCCCGGCCCAGGTAGGCCATGATCTGACTGTCATCGGGCAGGGCCTTGAGGGCGGCCTGGCAGAGGCGGATGGCCTTGGGGGCGTCGGTCACGGGGCGGACGAAGGAGTCCTGCTCATTGAAGCCGGCGGCGTCGCGGCAGGTCTGGGCCTGGTCCTGCGCCCCGGCGGGGCCGGCCAGAACCAGCAGGCACATCAGCAGAAAACGGGTCAGGGACATGGCAACCTCCTCAATGGGACAGAAGACGCCTTCTCGCGGGCGTGGCTTTGCTGTCAACTATAGCGGTTGCTTCGGTAAGGGAAAGGCGGCTGGCGGTCCTCAAGAAAACGGTACTGGCCACCGGGGCCCGCACCTCATGCGGCGCGGGCGTGTTGCACTTCGAACGGGAATGCCCCGTTGGCTCGGGCATCCAGCAACACCAGTTCAACGGTGGAGCCGTCCGCCGCATAGCTCACATGGGTATGCCAGTCTTGCGATACCTCGCGCACGATAGGTTTATCGGACAAATGCACGACCAGAATGTCATCCACATCGTAATAGGTAGTACGCATATTGCCTCCTCAAAGCACCTCGAAATGGTGCATCACCGTCTTTACCACCAGCGCATCTTCCAGAATCAGAACCGCGCACAAGAGATTGTCATCTCGTGCTGGGAAAGCCTTGAAAACCCACAGGCGGGTCTGATCCGCATAACGTGTTTCTCCCGTGTCGATCACTTCCAGCAATATCTCCTCGGAAATTCCCCGCTCGATCATGCGCTGTGCGGCATGGTAGGTCACGACCACAGGGCGCTGGAATCGGGTGCTGTGCATGGGTGGATTGTATAAGTCATTGACTACAGGAAAAAATGACGGTTCGCGGTATTCCTTTACATGTCTGATACCTGGGGCGTCATCAAGCCGGGTGTTCCGCCTCTTCCCGCCGGGTGACGGCCAGCCGCAGTCCGGCCGCGTCCAGGATGGCCGGCAAGGTTTTCAGGGTGCGCCGCCGGGGCGGCGGCGTTGGTATCGCGTGACATGGGCATCACCCCTGGTTGTCGGGAAGGTTGAGGGGAATGACCGGTGGGGCGGGAGGCTCCGGGGGAGGATCCGCGTATGGCTGCGCGAACTTGCGCACGCTGTCCATGAGTTTCCAGGCCAGGGCGCCGCCGTGGCCTTGTTGGGCGGCCTTGTCGTACCAGGCGCGGGCCTGTTTGGGGTCCGGGTTGACGCCGAGGCCTTCTTCGTAGAGTTGGCCGAGCTTGAATTGGGCTTCCGCATCGCCCTGCTTGGCCGACATTTGAATCAGCCGTACCGCCAGGGCGGCGTCCGTAGACACACCCCGCCCGCTGAGCAGGAGCATGGCCAGGTTGTACTGGGCCAGGGGATTGCCGGCCTGGGCGGCCAGGCGGTACCAGTCCGCCGCCTGGCGCAAATCCGCCGGGACGCCGTAGCCCTGCTCGTACAGCACGCCCATGAGGGCCTGGCCCAGGGGGCTGGCCTGATCCGCGGCCCGGGCGATGAGCGCATGGCTTTCCGGCATCTGCCCGGCCTTGTAGAGGGCGCGGCCCAGGTAGGCCAGCAGGCGGGCGTCGTCCGGCCGGGCTTGCAGTGCCTTGCGGCACAGGGCAATGGCGGCCGGGGGGTCGATGTTGATGATATCGAGGGCATCCCGCGTGGTGAAACCGGCGGCCTCGCGACATTGGCCGGGCGGGTCGTCCGGCGGGGGAGCGGCCTGGGCGAAGGGACCGGGCAGAAGGCTCAGGGCGACGAGGAGGGCGCGATGGGCGGCGAGACGCTTGCGGCGGCCCGGCGACGGGCGTCCGGACTTCCCTGGATGAATGACCATGAACCCCCTCAATGCATCGATCTTGTGGACACCCGCTGGCCGGGTGTTGGAGATAATTTAGCCTTGTTCGCGCCGCGCGTGGTAGCGGGGGCAAGATCCCCGTCAACGACTTCGGATTCCTCCGCGTTGGGGGGTGACGCGACTGCTCAGGGAGGGGTTTCCATGGCACGGACATATCGCATGCGCAAGCAGCCCCATGTGGAGGCGAGGATGCTGCGGGACAGCCCGGAGGGCCTGGCTTCCCTGTGCCTGACGGCCAAGGTGGACAGGCATTCCGCCCGGGGCCGCGCCATACTGGTTCGCCTGCACGCGGACTGCGGTTCCCGGGCAGCCCCGCGCTGGCTGCGGCGGGTGTTCGACCACCGCCTGCGCACCCTCAACCAGCGCATGCTGCATCGCAGCCTGGATCGGGCCGACTTCGAGCCGCGGTTCGTGGCCCGGCACCGGCACAACGCCCGGTGGTGGTGGAACTGGACCCACTGATGCTTGGGAGGGGTCTCATCAACGGCCTTCGGCGCGCCACCCTGCTGCTGGCGGGTCTGGTCCTGCTGGGCGCCCTGCCGGCGGAGGCGCTGGAACTGAAGGCGGCGCGGCTCTGGCCCGGGCCGGATTACACCCGCCTGGCCCTGGAGTTCGATGCGGAGGTGAAGTTCAGGTCCTTCGTGCTGAGCGGGCCGGACCGGGTGGTGCTGGACCTGGAACAGGTGCATGCCGCCACGCTCCAGTCCCTGCTGGAGGACAAGGTGTCGGCCCAGGACCCGCTGATCGCCGGGCTGCGCGCGGCCACGAACCGGCCGGGGGTGACACGGCTGGTGCTGGACCTGAAGCGGGCGGTCCGGCCCCAGATCTTTTCCTTGAGGCCCATGGGGGAATACGGGTACCGCCTGGTGGCGGATCTCTACCCCGTCGCCGCGCCGGGGGCGGCGCCTGCCGCAACGCTGGAGCCGGAGACGAAAGAACAGGGGGAAACGCCGGCGCCCCCCGCGACCATGCCCCCTCAGGCCGGGCTAGTGGCGCCGGACATACCCGACTATGCGCGGCTGGTCACGGTGGCCATCGATGCCGGCCACGGCGGGGAGGACCCGGGCGCCCGGGGCGCGAACGGTTCCCGGGAAAAGGACATCACCCTGGCCATCGCAAGGCGACTCAAGACCCGTCTCGACCGTCTGGAGAACATGCGGGCCGTGCTGATCCGCGACGGCGACTACTTCATCCCCCTGCAGGAACGGGTGGCCAAGGCCCGGAAGCTCCAGGCCGATCTTTTCGTCTCCATCCACGCCGACGCCTTCATCAAGCCCCACGCGCGCGGATCCTCCGTCTTCGCCCTGTCCGAGAAAGGGGCGTCTTCCGAAGCCGCCAGGTGGCTGGCGCAGCGGGAAAACAGCGCCGACCTGATCGGCGGCATCAACACCAAAGTGAAAGACGTCTACCTCAGGCAGACGCTGCTCGACCTCTCCCACACCGCCCAGATCACCGACAGCCTCAAGATCGGAAAAGCGGTGCTGGAGGAACTGGGGGGCATCAACACCCTGCACAAGGCCCAGGTGGAACAGGCTGGCTTCGCGGTGCTGAAGGCGCCCGACATCCCCTCGATCCTGGTGGAAACCGCCTTCATCTCCAACCCCGAGGAGGAAAAGCGCCTGACCGACGAGGCCCACCAGGACAAGATCGCCCAGGCCATCGTGGCGGGCATCCTGCGCTACCTGGAAAAGATGCCCGCCCGGACCGGCAGTCCGAGGCCGCGGGCGATGTAGGGGAGATTGACTTCCGCATGCCGACCGGTCCCGTACCGGCCGGGGTGCCGCACGATGCGGATGTCACCCCGAAGCTGACATTCGAGCGAACTATGGGAACCAGCCCCGGTGACTGGAGTTGACCCGTATATGCCCGACAACCATCGCCGGCTGCTGACAGCAACGGGTCGAAAACAGTCATTCCCTTTCAATGGACCAGGTTGCTGTGTGTTCACTCCACGGCCAAGTTCGATGCGGCTGTCCTCGTACCGCTCCCCCTGAATTGTTTGCACTTCACCGCTTGATCAACCGCAGATCGGTGATGAAAGGCTGGGCTATGCCGATTTCGATTTCCGCGAAGGCCGGGTGGGCCGGGTTGAGCAGGTAGTTGGTTTCCGCCGGGATCACCGCGCTGGGGACGGCGAGAACGGCGCTCTTTTTCAGCCTGGCCCATTCCGAACCCACGGCTTGCAACGATTCCCGCGCGGGCAGTGCGCGCCAGTCGTCAGGGAGTCGGGCCGCGTCCATGTGTTCGATGACCAGCGTGTCGGGCAGGGTGGCCGGGATCATCATGTAGTTGGCCCGCAGCGGCTCGTCCTGCACCAGCATTTCCAGCATGGCCAGTGACTGGCTACCCGAGGTGTACACCATGGGGATGCCCTTGCGGTTCCAGCGGCCGCCATGGAGGCGGGCGCCGTCGCCGGAGAAGGCGGTGTCGGCGAAGCGTCGAGTGACCAGCCGCCAGACGGTGAGCGGCATCAGGCGAAGACGCCGTGCTCGATGCGGCCGAGGGTATCCATCACGCTTTCCGCGCCGATGTCGGTGTCCAGCAGGGACAGGGGTGTGGCGCCGGCCAGGGCGGCGTTGGCCGATTTCAGCCAGTCGCGCGCCGCGTCCATGTCCTCGAAGGTTTCCTCCGCGCGCGCGATGACCCGGGCCAGGCGGACCAGCTTGGCGGTTTCCTCGCTGTTGAGCCTGCCTTCCCGCTTGCGCCGGGCCAGGGTGCGGTCGGGGATGGCGAGGGCGGCGGCCAATTCGGCCTGGGTGATGCGCATGGCCTGGGTCAGCGAGTCCACCGCCACGGAGGGGATGCCCTGGCGGATGACCGAGACCCACTGCAACGGGGTGCGCGGCTTGGACGGCAGGCTGCGCTGGCCGCCCAGCATGGCTTCAAGGGAAAGGGTCGCGCTCATGGTGAAATTCCTGTTTGTGCCATATGGCATTCATTCTAGCCAATTATGGCGTGAAATGTTTTCTTCCAGGGAGCGCGGCTTGCATCGGATGATGGGGATTGTGAGCATGCTTCCGCGAGCGGGATTGCGATGACCTGTATAGGATTCGACTTGTCCATTCCCACCACCCAACCGCGACGATCCTCCGCCCCATGCCCGCCAAGCACTCCAGTCCCCCCATCCTCGCCGAAGGCCTGCAAAGCCTGGGCGAGGACGCCTGGATCGAGGTCATCCAGAAGATGGACGAGGTGTACAACGACCTGCTCCAGTACGAGGTGGCGCTGGAGGAGAAGAACGCCGCCCTGGAGGAATCCCAGCAGTTCGTGTTCTCGGTGCTGGCTTCCATGTCCGACATCCTGGTGGTGTGCGACCGGGACGGCAGGATCGAGGTAGTGAACCAGGCCCTGGTGGCTTTCTCCGGCAAGCCGGAGAGCGAACTGATCGGCATGCCCCTGTTCGACCTGTTCGCCGACGACGGCGCCCGCGCCAATGCCGAACGCATGTTCGCCAACCACGGCATGAAGGGCCTGGCCGATTGCGAACTACCGCTCAAGGGCGCCGACGGCGCCGCCGTGCCGGTTTCCCTCAACTGCACGCCCCGCTTCAACCACCAGGCTACCCAGGTGGGCATGGTCATCACCGGCCGGCCGGTGGGGGAGCTGCGCCGCGCCTACCAGGCCCTGCGGGAAGCCCACGAGGACCTGAAGCGCACCCAGCAGCAACTGCTGCATTCGGAAAAAATGGCCTCGTTGGGCCGTCTGGTGGCCGGCGTCGCCCACGAACTCAACAACCCCATCAGCTTCGTCCTGGGCAACGCCCACGCCCTGCATCGCTACGCCCAGCGCCTGGAGCAATACCTGGCCGCCTTCCATGCCGGCCGGCCCAGGGAAGAACTGGAAGCCCTGCGCCGGGATCTGCGCATCGACCGCCTGCTTGAGGATCTTCCGCCCCTGATCGAGGGCACGGTGGAAGGCGCGGAGCGCACCCGGGACATCGTCGACAGCCTCAAACGTTTCTCCGCCGTGGACCGCAACGAGACCCAGCCCTTCAACCTGACCCAGGTCATCGAGCAGGCCGTGCACTGGGTCACCAAGGCGGCGGCGGACAAGCTGAAGGTGGTGACCGACCTGCCCGAGGGCATCAACGTGCTGGGTTCGGCGGGCCAGATGCAGCAGGTGATGATGAATCTGGTACAGAACGCCGCCGACGCCACCGCCGACCAGCCCCAGCCGCGCCTGGAGATCCGCGCCGAGCGCGAGGGAGAAAACGTGGTGGTGCGCTTCCGGGACAACGGCCCCGGTATTCCCGAGGACAACCTGCCCCACCTGTTCGAGCCCTTCTTCACCACCAAGCCGGTGGGCAAGGGGACGGGGCTGGGCCTGGCCATCACCTACGGCATCGTGGAGCGCCACGGTGGCAGCCTGAGCGCGGGGAACGCACCCGAGGGCGGCGCGCTCTTCACGCTGCGGCTGCCCCTGGCCAGGCACTGATCGCTATTGCCAGTCGTGCACGTGGCTGTGGCGGTGCTCGACGCCGCCGTGGCGGTGGCTGTGGGTGTGTACCAGGTTCGCCGCGGCGAGCAGCTTCATGTTTCCCAGCAGGCCGTGGATGTCGCCGTCGTAGATCAGGCGGTGGTCTTCCCCCAGCACCAGGGCGCGCTGGCCCAGTTCCGGGGCCAAGCTCAGGTTGTGGGTGGTAATCAGGGTGGTGACCGGCAAGCCGGAGAGGAAATCCACCAGCCAGCCCGTGGAGCGGGGATCCAGGGAAGCGGTGGGTTCGTCCAGCAGCAGCAACCTGGGCTCCAGGGCCAGGAGGGCGGCGAGGCAGACCTTCTGCTTCTCGCCGCCGGACAGGGAGAAGGGCGGACGCTGCAGATGGGGGGTGACGCCCACCTGGGCGGCCCAATGTCGTACCCGCGCGTCCAGGTCGGCCAGCCCCAGCTGGCGCGGGCCGAAGGCGATCTCGTCGTACACCGTGGGGTTGAACAGCATGGCGTCCGGGTTCTGGAACAACAGCGCGATCTCGCTTCGGAAGCGGCGGTGCAGGCCGGCGGTCTTGAGACGGGCGGGGGTGATGTCCTCTCCGTCATAGCTGAAGCGGCCGGCCGATGGGGCCACGAGACCGTCGAGGATTTTCAGCAGGGTGGATTTGCCGCTGCCGTTGCAGCCCAGCAGGACCACTTTTTCGCCGGCGTGGATCTGGAAGGAGATGTCCGCCAGGACTTCCTTGGCGCCGTAGCGATGGGAGATGCTGGCGGCTTCGATGAGCGTTTTTCCCCCCTTTGCATAGGGGGGGTAGGAGGGGGGTTGCTTGGCTGGCGTGGGCGTTGGAATCCCCCCCGGCCCCCCTTTTCCAAAGGGGGGCGTGGTGGCGTCAGCTCCCTTAACCACCCGGTAGCGCATCTCAGTCATGGAAGAACCCCCGGGAACGCAGGGCCTGGGCGGACTGGGTGGCGGCGTGCAGGGACTTCTCCAGGAACCAGGAGGCCGCCGCCGCGCTGGCCCGGTAGCGGTCCATCAGCCCCGGGCGCCTGAGTGATCGGCTGGCCAGGGCCAGGCGGAAATCCTCGTGGGCGCGGCGGAAGGTGAGGGCCTGGCTGTAGGATAGGCCCAGCACGTAGGTGAGGTTTTTCGAGAAATCCAGGGCGCGGAACAGGTTGGCGCGGGCGATGAACAGGAAGCTCAGGCTGGTGAGCAGGAGCACGCGCAGGTTGAGGCGCAACAGGGTTTCCCAGGGCGACAGATCGTGCCACCAGGCCATAAGCGCGTAGCTCAGGCTGATGACGGCATTGAAGGCGAGGATGGCGAGCAGTGCCCGCCGCAGCAGGCGCCAGGCTTCCGCCCCCGCCGCCGCCAGCACCACGACGAGGCCGGCGGCGAGCCAGGCGGGATCATGGACCAGGGTCGCGGCGAGGATGCCGGCCAGGTAGAGGAGGAGGAACAGTCGGTCGCGGTTCATGGGGCCATTGTCCTTGTTGCGCGTCCAATCCCCCAGCCTTGATGTACGCCCGCTCCGCGATCAGGACGCGAGGCGCGAGCGCAGGCGGGTCAAGTAGCGGTAGCCCAGCACGGTCAGAATACCTTCGGCGATGCCCACCAGCAGATGGGGCAGCACCACGGCGGGCAGTGTGACCTTCAGGCCGAAGGGGAAGAACAGGGGGGCGCCGCCGGCATCGTGGGCGATGAGGGGCTGGATGCCCAGGGCCAGGGCCACCAGCACGGCGGGCAGGACGATGGACAACCAGCCGGCCAGGAACAGGGCCACGTTCTCGTTGAGTCGGCCTAGCAGCTTCCAGACCGCCAGCGCCACGAAACTTCCGGCCAGACCCATGGCCAGGGCGTTGATGGGCAGAGCGGTGATGCCGCCGTCGCCGAACAGCAAGGCCTGCATGCCAAGCACCAGAGACACGGCCAGGAAGGCCATCCAGCCGCCGAAGCACACCGCCAGGAGGCCGATGCCGGCGGCGTGGACGGTGGTGCCGCCGGGCAGAGGCAGGGCCACCATCGTGAGCACGAAGGACAGGGCGGTATAGGCGGCGAGGAAGGGCAGGGTATCCGCGTCCAGTTTTTGTTTCACCCGCCGGGCCGCGTAGGTCCAGAAACCCGCCGCCAGGACGTAGGCCGGCAGGTAGGTCTGGGGCGAGATGAAGCCGTCGGGGATGTGCATGAAGGATGGGTAGTTGGCGCGAATCAGAACGCGACGGAAAGGTTGGCGATCAAACGGTAGTCCTCCTTGCCTTCGGCACCCTGCTGGTCGTGTTCCTCGTTGAGGTCGGTCCAGAGGGGTTTCTTCAGGGCCAGGGCCAGGCTCATGTTGTCCTTGAACAGGCGCACGCCCAGCACGCCGTACACCATTTCCCCACCGGTGGCCGCCTCGCCCTGGCCGTTCGCCTCGTCCCGACCCAGCTTGAGGTAATTCAGCTCCCCCACCCCGTCCATGCGGAAGCGGCTCTCGGCATGCTTCATCAGTCGGTAGGCCAGGGCGGCGTTGAGCCGCGTTTCCGTGCCGAATTTCATGCTGTTGCCGTCGTCATAGGTGTATTTCCGGAAACGGGTCTGGGCGGCCTCGGCGATGAAGGTGGCCTGCTCCGTGAATTGCCGGGTGGCGGTCAGGCCATAGCTGAAGGAAGGCTCGCCGAAGCTGGTGGACTTGCCGGGATCGATGATGCCGCCCTGCAGGCGCTTGTCGGGGTTGCCGGTGGGCAGGGTCATGCCCGCCATGACGGAGAAGTGCCAGTCCATGAGGTCGTCCAGACTTTCGTTGGCGGGCGTCAGCATGAAGCCCTCATCGTACTTGAAGCCGATCGCCGCCCCCACCGACATATCCGCCAGGCCCCGGGAATCCTGGCCATCGGGCTCATCCACCTTGACGTTGTAGGGCTGGGTGACATAGGCCGTAAGCCAGGGCTTGAAGCCGTAACCCAGGGTCAGCAGCCAGTACTGGTTGTATTCGCTTTCCGCGTTCTGGTCCGGCGGCGGCGTTCTTCCGGTCTCGAACTTCGCGTGGTCCACCTTCAGGGAAACCAGCCAGGTGCCTTCGCCCAGGGTGGCGGAAGACGAGGTTTCCACCGGCGCGCCCGGCCCGTCCAGGGAGATGGCGCCCAGGGTGGCTACACCATGATGGGCCAGGGCTGTCTGGCTGAGGGCGGCGAGCACGAGAGCGCGCGCGGCATTCATTTCGGAACCTTCCTTTTGACATACAGGCTGAGCAGGCCGAACAGGCCCAGGATGACCGCCACGCCCGCGGCAACGCGCCCGTAGCGCTCGAAAGCGGGTTTTTCACTGCTCGTCAGGACAGAGGCGGCGTTCGTGTCGAGCTTGAAGTCCAGGCCGTGGCCGTCCTCGGAAAAGACTCTCACCCGCCAGGTGGCGGCCTTGTCAGGCAGGAAGGCGATGCGCCCCCGGCTGTCGGTGCGCCCCACCTGGTAGGGCAGTTTCTCGCCATCCTGGTAGATCTCGTAGCCTTCGAAGGCGAACGGCGTGTTGTCCACGAAAAACAGCCTGATCACCACCGCCTGGCCGCCGGTGACGGTGTGCTGCAGGTCATGGGCAAGGGTGGACCTGGCCGCCAGCAGCAACAGGAGCGGCAGCAGTAATCGAATGCCACTCATCTGATTTCGAACTGCAGGGTGGTGGCGCGGATGACCCGGTCCGCCTTGCCGTCGTCGAGGGGCAGTTCCAGGCTGCCCTGGACGAGCTGGAGGCCGGATTCTTTCAGGCGAATGTTGAGGGCGCCGTCGGCGCCGGTGACGCCGCGCGGCTTGCCGAAATAGGCGACGGTCACATTGGCGGCCGGCTTGCCCTGGTAATAGGCGCGCAGGCGCAGCTTGTCGCCGCTTTTCAGCGCCAGCGGATTCGCCGTCGGCACCAGTTCCAGTTCCTGGGTCAGGGGACGCGCCAGGTCTTCGCCCCAGCGGTCGAGCCGCTTGACCGTCTCCACCGACAGCCAGCTGTCCAGGACCGCCCCCGCCTCGCCCTTGGGCAGGTTCTTCGTGCCGTAGGGCGTCTTGCTCCAGTAGCCGCTGGAAACCAGGAACCAGCTGGCGGCGCACTCGCCCTTCAGGGTGACCGGATAGGCCTGGCCGCGCTCCGCCCTTTGCCCCTGGCCGGCGGGGTTGTAGCACTCGGCCTGCCTGACGGTTTCCGGCTTGTATTCGAGACGCTTGGCGCCTTCGTGGCCTGAACGCTCGTGGCCGTAGGACAGGGTATGAACCTGGGCGTCCCGCTCGATCCACAGGTCGTGGGCCAGCAGGGGCGAGCAGAGCACGTATCCGAGCAGGGCGAGGAATGGAAAGCGCGACATGGCGGAGGCTTCGGCTTGGAAGATGGCGGCATTCTATTAGGAAATAAGATAATTAGTTAATTCGTAATATTTATGACCGCGCCTTGTCCCGCTTGGCGAGCGCTCAGTGCACTTCGTCGTTGTGGTGGCGCCGCCAGATCACGGTCATGGCCAGGCTGATGAACAGGCCGAAGCTGACGATGACCCAGTGGATGTGCACGCCGTTGCCCACCATGAAGGCGTAGGCCCCCAGCAACACCAGGATGCCGATGTTCTCGTTGAAGTTCTGGATGGCGATGGAATGGCCGGCGCCCATGAGCAGATGGCCCCGGTGTTGCAGCAGGGCGTTGAGCGGCACGACGAAGAAGCCGGCCAGGGCGCCGATGACGAACATGAGGCCCATGGCGACGCGCCAGTCGGTGACGAAGATCATGGTGATGACGATGAGCCCCAGGGCGATGCCGGCCGGCAGCACCTTGACCGAGCTTTCCAGCTTCACCCATTTGCCGGCGACGGCCGCGCCCACGGCGATGCCCACCGCAACCATGGCGGTGAGCTGGGTGGCGTGGGCCAGGTCGAACTTGAGATTGAAGGCGGCCCAGGCCAGCACCACCAGCCTCAGGGTGGCGCCGACGCCCCAGAACAGGGTGGTCACCGCCAGGGAAACCTGGCCCAGCGGATCTTTCCAGAGCAGTTTGAAGGCGTGCCAGAAGTCGTAGACCAGGAACAACGGGTTCTTTTTCGGAACCATGTGATCGATGGGCAGGCGGGGGATGTAATAGTTGAACCAGGCGGCCACCGCATACAGGACCAGGATGACGACGATGGAGAGCTGGGGCACCGTGAGTCGCCCCGTCATCCCCCACGATTCCAGGTAGGCACCCATGAGCCGGGGACTGATCAGGAAACCGCCGATGATGGCGCCGAGCACGATGGCCGCCACGGTGGCGCCTTCCATCCAGCTGTTGGCCTTGACCAGCAGGTCGGGCGGCAGGTATTCGGTCAGGATGCCGTATTTCGCGGGCGAGTAGGCTGCCGCGCCGAAGCCGACGATGGCGTAGGCATAGAGGGGGGGCATACCCAGGAGCATGGCCAGGCAACCGATGATCTTGATGGTGTTCGAGATGAACATCACCCGGCCCTTGGGCAGGGCATCGGCGAAGGGGCCCACGAAGGGCGCCAGCAGGATGTAGGAAATGATGAAGAACTGCTGCAGCAGCGGCGTATGCCAGTCCGGCGCGGACAGTTCCTTCAACAGGGCGATGGCGGCGAAGAGAAGGGCATTGTCGGCCAGGGCGGAAAAAAACTGCGCCGTCAGAATGATGTAAAAGCCGCGATTCATTCAGGCCTTGTATGGCTTGGAGCTATTTGGGAGTGCCGGGGTTATATCATGGGCATGCGGGCGAGACTACCCGGAAATCATGATGTGGCGGGCTGTTTCAACACGCCACGCAAGGATGCGCGTATTTGCCCCCGGTCCGTCGATACGGCTGTCATCGATAAGCAAATTATGATTGAATTACATAACTAAAATTTATCCGTGCATAAGAATGGCTGACCGTCGCTTGCAAGTGTTTCATACCGTTGCAAAACAGCTGTCCTTCACCAAGGCGGCGGAATTGCTGTTCATGACCCAGCCGGCGGTGACCTTCCAGGTCAAGCAACTGGAGGAGCACTTCAACACCCGCCTGTTCGAGCGCTCCCACGGCAAGATCTCCCTCACACCCGCCGGCGAACTGGCGCTGGATTACGCCGAGCGCATCCTCAACATGACCGGCGAGATGGAAGCCCGCATCTCCGAACTGACCGGCCAGGTCAGCGGCCCCCTGCTCATCGGCGCCTCCACCACCATCGCCGAATACATGCTTCCCCGCTTGCTGGGCGAGTTCAAGCGGCTGCATCCGGAAACCCAGGCCCGCCTGACCGTGGCCAATTCGGAAACCATCGAGAACAAGGTCGCCGACCACACCCTGGACATGGGCCTGATCGAATCCCCCTCCCACCACCCCAACCTGGTGACCCAGGTGTGCTGCGAGGATGAACTGGTGATGATCTGCGCGCCGTTCTCCGACCTGGCCAAGCTGCAATGCGTCAATCCCAAGCAGGTGGCCGGCCATCCCTACATCAGCCGGGAATCCGGCTCCGGCACCCGGGAATGCATCGACGATTTCTTCAAGATGAACGGCGTGTCCCTGGACGAGGTCAACCTGGTCATGGAACTGGGCAGCCGGGAAGCCATCAAGGGCGCCGTGGCCGCCGGCCTGGGCGTGGCCGTGGTGTCCAGCACCACGGTGGCCAAGGAAGTGAAGCTGGGCGAACTGGTGGCCATCTGCCTCAACCCGCCCCTGCGCCGCCAGCTTTCCCTGGTCTATCCCCAGGAAAAATTCCGCAGCAAGCTGCTCCAGTCCTTCCTGGACTTCCTGGAAAGCAGTCCCCTCATCAAGGAATACGCCATCCCCAGGAAGTTCTGATGACGGCCGACGAACGCCGCCTGCTGCGCCTGTTCCGGGCGCTTTCCGAAAACAGGCGATCGGGCCTGCTGGATTACGCGGAATTCCTGCTCAACCGGGAGTCACCCGACGCGCCGGAAGCGCCCGTCACCCCCCTGGATATTCCGCGCCCGCCCGGGGAAAGCGTGGTGAAGGCCATCAAGCGATTGCGCGAGACCTATCCCATGGTCGACCGGGCCCAAATCCTCAATGACACCTCCGCATGCATGACCGCCCACCTGATCCACGGCAAACCCGCCGAGGCGGTCATCGATGAACTCGAAGCCCTGTTCCTGCGTCATTACCAGAGCCTGAGCAAGGAACAGTAGCGCGTCGCTCACGGCTGCCGGAAAATCCGGCCTTCACTCCGCGGCACCCGATACAAGGAACATCATGGCCAACGCCGACCCGCTCGAACTGGACAAGTTCAGCCAGCTCGCCCACCGCTGGTGGGATCCCAACTCCGAATTCAAGCCCCTGCACGACATCAACCCCCTGCGCCTGGAATGGATCGACCGGCTGACCGGCGGCCTCCGGGACAAGCGCGTGGTGGATGTGGGGTGCGGCGGCGGCATCCTGGCGGAAAGCATGTCCGCCAAGGGCGCCCGGGTCACCGGCATCGACCTGTCGGACAAGGCCCTCAAGGTGGCCAAACTGCACCAGCTGGAATCCGGCGTCCAGGTGGACTACCGGTTCATCGCGGCTGAAGCCCTGGCCGACGAGGCGCCCGAGCAGTTCGACGTGGTCACCTGCATGGAGATGCTGGAGCACGTCCCCGACCCCGCCTCCACCATGGCCGCCTGCGCCCGCCTGGTGAAGCCCGACGGCTGGGTGTTCTTCTCCACCCTGAATCGCAATCCCAAGAGTTATCTCTTCGCCATCGTGGGCGCCGAATATGTCCTCAGCCTGCTGCCCAAGGGCACCCATGACTGGGCCAAGTTCATCAAGCCCCATGAACTCGCCAGCCATGCGCGGCAAGCCGGCCTGGAGCCGGCGGAACTCACGGGCATGACCTACAACCCCCTCACCAAGGTCTACCGCCTGGAGCGGGATACGGACGTCAACTACCTCATGGCCTGCCGGCGCATCTGATAGGGTCCGTCGCCCGTGGCGGGAGCCGGGGCGCGGGTGAACATGTCATCGATGCATCAATCAACCGGAATTCGCACGGTCCTGTTCGACCTGGACGGCACCCTGGTGGATACCGCCCCCGACCTGGGTTTCACCCTCAACGAGTTGCGCCACCGGCGCGGCCTGGCTCCCCTCGGCGAAGCCGAATACCGGCCCCAGGCTTCCCACGGCTCCCAGGGCTTGATCCGCCTGGGCTTCGGCATGGGCGAAGATCACCCCGAGTTCCCCGCCCTGCGCCATGAATTCCTGGAAATCTACCAGGCCCATCTCACCCGAAATTCCCCCATCTTCCCGGGCATGGGCGAAGTCCTGTCCGAGCTGGAAGCGCGGGGCCTGAACTGGGGCGTGGTCACCAACAAGCCCACCCGATACACCGAACCCCTGCTGGCCCACCTGGGACTGAAGCGGCGCGCCGCCTGCATCGTCTGCGGCGACACCCTGGCCTGGAGCAAGCCCCATCCCGCCCCCATGCTGCTCGCCTGCCGCCAGGCGGGCAGCGAACCCGCCCAATGCCTGTACGTGGGCGATGCCGAACGGGACGTGGCGGCGGCCAACGCCGCCGGCATGCCCGCCGTGGTCGCCCTCTACGGCTACCTGGGAGAGGACGACCGGCCCGAGGAGTGGGGCGCCATCGGCCAGATCGCCACGCCGGGCGGCTTGCTCGACTGGCTCGATTGACGGAAGCGCGGGCGCCGCGTAGATTGCCCCGGCCGGTGACTTGAACTTTTTTCATCGGTCACCATCTGAGAACTACCTTCTGGGGCCGACCTGGTTTCGACGGGGGTCGCGAAGCAGACAAGCGCATACCGAGGACCAGTCACCTCGTAAATCCATCTGGAATCAAGTAATCGCCAACGACGATACTTACGCTCTGGCCGCTTGACGGTCAGACTCCACACCGGTAGGTCCATGGGCCGGGCTGGGAAACCAGCGGTGGAGTCATTAACATGGACTCGCGTCAGCCCGGGCTACTTGGACCGACGTTAAATTTAGGTGGCTCGCCTGAACCCAGCCTGTCCGGACGGCGTGGTTCGGGTCAAAATCAAATGACCGGACTAAGTATGTAGAACTTGCTGTAGAGGACTTTCGGACGCGGGTTCGATTCCCGCCGGCTCCACCACCTACCCTTCCGGAGAAGTCCGGAGACTTCCAGAGAACCCCGTAAGAACAAAGGCTTACGGGGTTTTTTCTTTCCGGAGTGGCCCGAGGAATTCCCAGGAAATCCGCCACGGTTTGCATTACGTGATGCATTAAGGCTAGGATTGAAGAAAGCCGTAATGCATTGGAGGTAATGCATCATGCCCAGGCAAGCCAGCCAGAAGCCGGAAACCACGTACCGCACCGCGAAGCCGAAGGATGCCGTCTACCGCATATCGGACGGGCAGGGGCTTTACCTGCTGGTGAACCCGGACGGCTCGAAACGCTGGCGCTTCCAGTACACCCGCCCGGCGGGCGGCCGTAACACCCTTGGGCTAGGGGATTACCCGGCCGTGGCCCTGGCGGCGGCCCGTGAGCGGCGGGACGAAGCCCGCCGGCTGCTGGCGGAAGGTATCGACCCCGGCGAACACCGGAAGATCGCCAAGGCCATGCAGAAGAGCCGGGCGGCGAACAGCTTTGAAACCGTGGCCCTTGAGTGGTACTCGAAATATTCCACGACATGGGTATCCGCCCACGGGGAGCGCATCCTTCGCCGGCTTGAGCGGGATGTCTTCCCCTGGCTGGGTGGCAAGCCCATTGCCGAAATCACGGCCCCCGACCTGCTGGCCGTCTTGCGGCGGATCGAGGATCGCGGCGCTTTGGAAACCGCCCACCGCGCCCTGCAAAACTGCGGGCAGGTTTTCCGGTACGGCATCGCCACCGGCCGGGCGGAAAGGGATCCATCCCAAGACCTGCGGGGCGCATTGCCCCCACCCCGGAAGACACACCTTGCGGCAATCACCGAACCCCAGGCCATCGGCCCGCTACTGCGGGCAATGGACGCCTACACGGGAACCTTTGTCACGAAGTGCGCCCTTCGCCTGGCCCCCCTGGTCTTTGTCCGGCCCGGAGAACTGCGGCAAGCGGAATGGGCGGAAATCGACCTGGACGCGGCCACCTGGGAAATTCCGGCGGACCGGATGAAGATGAAGCAAGCCCACGTTGTCCCCCTGTCCACCCAGGCCGTGGAAATCCTGCGCCAGCTTCACGCCCTGACCGGCGGCCGGCGCTACGTTTTCCCGAGCGCCCGGACCTATGAGCGGCCCATGAGCAACAATGCCATTCTCGCGGCCCTGCGGCGGATGGGCTTCGGCAAGGAAGAAATGTCCGGGCACGGCTTCCGGGCGATGGCCCGCACCGTCCTGGACGAAGTCCTGGGCTTCCGGCCGGACTGGATCGAGCATCAATTGGCCCATGCCGTGCGGGACCCGAACGGCCGTGCCTATAACCGGACCGCCCACTTACCGCAACGGCGGAAGATGATGCAGGGATGGGCCGATTACCTGGACACCCTCAAGGCGGAAAACGTGCTCCCCTTCAAGGCGAAAGCGGCATGAATTCCAGCATGTTTTTCCGGCTACCCCCTGTTTTGAAACCGGGAAAACCGGGAAACCGGGAAAACCGCGTAACCATGCGGGTTTGCGGCCTGTTTTGCATTTCCGGGAAGCCCATCCCGAAACCGGGAAACCGGGAAAACCGGACAGTATCGGAACGCCCCGGAATCCTGGCCCGAAAACCGGGCCGGCGTTTTTGGGTGGATTTTGCGCGGAAGCTTTCCCCCTGCCGGCCCCCATCGGCGGCGGATATTTCGACGCGGGAACGGGTTTCATAACAGGCGGCGGGTTTGCGCCTGGTGGAAGGGAGGAAGAAATGATTGCACCGCTGATTGTCAGGGTATCGAGGGCACTGGAAGCCTATGAGGCTGGCGACAAGCCCGCCGCCCTTGCCGCCCTGGAGGGGCTGCAAGCCGCCCCCCTGCCTGACCGGCCCGAGTGGCTGGCCGTGGAAATGGAACGCCGCGCCGTCACGGTTCAAGGCGGGGGCCTGTCGCCAGCCGCCGCCCTGGATTGGGTGGAACTGGCGCGGGACCGCTTGCGCCGCGAGCTGGGGGAGGACGTGGCATGGGCCGTGGTCCCCGTGCCCCTGGCCCTGCGTAGCGCGTTGAACTGCCTGGGGGCATAGATAAGGCGCGGCGATTTGGCCCCCGCGTTGTAGGGGCAGGGCGCTTGCCGGTAGATGGCCCTTCGCGATGAGAACCGGAACCTTTGGGCGCGGCTAGGAAAGGCCGCCGAACAGCGGGAGCCCCTACCCCGCCACGCCGCGCCCCCTTCTTTTTCCTCCCTTGTCGGGAACTACCGTAACATATACGCTACAAACCCAATGAACGAGATTCGGGATTACCTGACCCCCGAGGGGCGAACACCCTTCAAGGATTGGCTTTCCTCCCTGGCTGACAGGGTGGCGAAGGCCAGGATAGCCGCCAGGGTGCAACGCTTGGCCGCCGGCAATCTTGGCGACTGCAAGCCGCTTTCCGGGGGCGTGTGGGAATTGCGGATAGACCACGGGCCAGGCTACCGGGTCTATTACGCCCGCGCCGGGGAGCGCCTGATTCTGCTGTTGGTGGGCGGGGACAAGCGCCGCCAGCAAGCCGACATCGAAACCGCCCTGGGCTACTGGAACGACTGGAAAAGGAGGAACCCATGAAAGCATCACGCTCCCATGACGAAACGATGGTGGAACTACTGCGCGAGGATGCCGCCAGTCTGGAAGCCATAGACGAACCGGGAGGCCGCGAGGCCCTGCTGATGGCCCTGCGCCAAGTAGCCCAAGCGCAAGGCATGGATGCCGTGGCGGACCGGGCAGGCATCCAACGAGAGAGCCTTTATCGCGCCCTCTCGCCCAAGGGCAACCCCACCCTGAAAACCCTGCTGGCCATCCTGCAAGGGGCTGGCCTGCGCCTGGCCGTCACCCGCGCGGAAGCGCCGGCCTGAGCCAACGACCGAGAAAGACCGAGACCATGAATGACGCATGGCGTTACTGCGAGAACCTGAACACCCCAGAAGCCCCCCGCGCCCTGGCCGGGGCCGCCCTGACCGCATATCTGACCCTTAGCCCTACCGCGCCGGCAAGTTTCGGGAAAGTGAAATTGATTGGGGCTTCCTCTTGCGCGAGCTGCGCGAGGCCCTGGCCGTTGCCGGGCACCCAGCCGGGCAAGACTGACCGAGCATGCCCACCCCAAGGCGGGGGCAGCCCAGGCAGGCGAAGGCGGGGGCTTGATGGCCTGGCCTGACTGGCGAAAGCCCGAGGAATACCCCGACCCCGACCTGGCCCCGCCGGATCGCTGGGCTTGGGAATTCCTGCGGCGCAATCCGGAGTATCACGCGGACTTTCAGCGGCTTGGCGAGGATGGCGGGTATTACTGCATTCCGATGGAGGCAAATCCCATCCCTTACCCTGAGCTTGGGCTGAAAGTCCCAATGACGGCGGAAGAGGAGGAAGCCGCATTCACGGCCTTATTCGAGGGGGGAAAAAGCCTGGTCGGGGACCTGGAATTCAAGTGGGGCGTGAAGCCCATCGCATCCCCTGATGCGGAAGACGCCTGGAAATACTGGCAAGTCCGGCCCGCCTTCATCTCCACATACAAGCCGGCGGACTTTGGCCGGGAATTGCGGATCACGGATAAAGACGGCTGGCGCTGGCGAGTGAAAGCCACGGAAGCCCATGCCGAACTGGACGGGAACCGCTGGGGATTCAGGGCCGAACTGAAGGAGTCCGAACTCTTGGTCCGGCTTGATGCGGCCGGCCCGATTGAAGACCAACTCAAAACGGCTGAGTGGCTGCTGAAGCTGTACCGGGGCCGCATGAAGATAAAGCCCTACGGTGAAAGGGAACACAGGCATCTATACCCCATTTACCTGCGGACTCTGGATGCTGCTGACGGTGCTAGTCGGGCAAGCTTGGGTGAGATTGCGGCCCAATTCACGAGCGAATTTCCGGACCCTGGATGGGACGAAAGCAAAGTCATGGATGCTTATGAGGCTGCTTGTACTCTGCGGGAAAGGGGGTGGAGATTCATTGCAAGCCGGCATCCAGGCTTAGAGCAAGATCGGGCAAGAAAAAGAAAACCACGCCCAAGGAAATAACGGCACGCCGTTAGCTCCCTTAGTAGTTCCCCACGAATTCCCTACCGTGGCAACAGGCCCGGCCCGCGCCGTATCCGGCCGGTTATCCCTGGACACGAGAGGAATTCACCATGCAAACACCAGGCTTCACCATCAAGCGGGCCAAGGAAGCCCGCGCCCAATTCGGCATCGCGCAATCGACGTTTTACGACTGGCAGGCACAGGGCTTGATGCCCCCCGGAATCGCCCTGGGGGTCCGGTCCGTGGGCTGGCCCGCTCACGAACTGGACGCCATCGCGGCGGCCCGCATCGCCGGCAAGTCCGAAGACGAAATCCGCGCCCTGGTCCGGGGCCTGGTGGCGGCCCGTGCCCAGGCCGGAGAGCAGGCCAAATGAGCGCCCCCGCGAAGTCGGACAGAGAGTTGGCGATTCTGTGGGATCGGCTTTCCAGTGAGCTTCAAAACATGAGCGAGCAAGCACAGAAAATCGCCCTGTTACTCAGTCGGCAATCCCCTTCGTATGACGAACTGAGCAGTGCATCGGACTTGCTGGAAACTCTGAAGAATTGCGGGGATGCAGCGAAGGGGGCGCGGGGCCTGATGCTGATGAGCGTGCGCCAGCAATCGCGGAGGCGTTCAACATGAAACGCGGCGGCCCTGACTTCAAGACCATCGCGGCCCGCGCCCTGGACAGTATCGAGGCGGTTTGTGCCCACTGGCTCCCCGCCGGCAAGAAGGCCGGCCCGGAGTGGGAAATCGGGGACCGCCACGGCGCGGCCGGAAAATCCCTGAAAGTCCACCTGACCGGCACAAAGGCCGGGCAATGGGCGGACTTCGCGGCCGGCGACAAGGGCGGGGACGCGGTTTCCCTGGTGGCGTATGTGGACGGCTGCCCCCAGGGTGAAGCGGCCCGCAAGCTGGCGGACTTCCTGGGCATCCCCACGGGGGAGGAAGAGCCCCGCCCGGCCGGCAAGGCGAAGCCCACCACGAAGCCGGCGGCGGCGGACGAAGCCCAGGCCAAGACCCCGGCGACGAAAACCGCCCCCGAGTGGCGGCCGATTCTGCCCGTTCCCAACGATGCCCCGCCCCATCCGGCGGCCCATCCCAAGCAAGGCCGGCCGGACCGTCTCTATACCTATCGCGGCCCGGCCGGCGAAGTGCTGGGCTACGTGGCCCGATGGGAAGCCAGCCCCACCCGGCCGAAGAAGGAATTCGGCTGGCTGGTCTTCGCGGAAGCCGGCGGCCGGCGGGAATGGCGCTGGCAGGGCTTCCCCGTGCCCCGGCCCCTGTATGGCCTGGACGCCCTGGCGGACCGCCCGGCGGCGGCCGTGCTGCTGTGCGAGGGCGAGAAGGCGACGGAAGCGGCCTGGGAACTGATGCCGGACCATGTGGCCCTGACCTGGCCCGGCGGCGGCAAGGCGGCGGACAAGGCGGACTTTGCCCCCCTCAAGGGCCGGGCCGTGATTCTGTGGCCCGATGCCGACACCCCCGGCACCGTGGCCATGCAAACGGCGGAACGTCTGCTGGCCAAGGCCGGGGCCGCTTCCGTGCGCTGGCTGAACCTGCCGGCGCTGGCTGCGGCCCGTGCTGGCAACGAAAAAGCGGGGGAACTACCCCAGGGCTTCGACGCGGCGGACATGCTGGCGGAAGGCTGGGACGCGGCCCTCATGGTGGACTTTCTGGCCCGCCCGGATGCCCTGCGGGAAACCAAGGCCCCGGCGGCGGATGCCCAGGGCCAGCCCGAGAGCGGCCCGGATGCCGGGCGCTTCGCCCTGGCCCCGGATGGGCTCTACATGCACAAGCCGAACAGGGATGGAAGCTTCCGCTTGGTGCGCCTGTCCGACCCGCTGAACGTGCCCGCCCTGGCCCGTGACGAAGAGGGCGGCGGCTGGGCTCCCGTGCTGGAATTCCGGGACCGGGACGGGCTGAAACGGCAGGAAATCATCCCCTTCCGCCTGTTCCTGGGGGACGGCGCGGACGGCGTGAAACAGCTTGCCGATTGCGGCCTGGCCATCGAACCCGGCCGGGAGGCAATCGACGGACTGAAAGGCTACATCGCAAGCGCCCGGCCCGAGAAACGCGCCCGCCTGGTGGACGCCACCGGCTGGCATGGCGGCGCGTACCTGTTCCCGGATGGGCAGATCGGGGACGCGGCGGAAACCCTGATCTATCAGGGCAGCAAGCGGGCGCTTGGGGTCTTCACGCCACGCGGCAAGCTGCGGGACTGGCAAGACCATATCGCGGCCCTGGCCGTGGGCAATCCCCGCCTGCTGTTCACTCTCGCGGCGGCCTTCGCCGGCCCCCTGCTGAAGCCCTGCGGGGGCGCTTCCTGTGCCTTCCACTGGACCGGGGATTCTTCCCTGGGCAAGTCCGGCAGCCTTCACGCGGCCGGCAGCGTATGGGGCCATCCCCAGGGGGCCGTCCATTCCTGGCGGAGCACGGATAACAGTCTGGAATACGTGGCGGCGCAACACAATGACGGGCTGTTGATCCTGGACGAACTCAAGGAAGTGGACCCCAGGCAAGCCGGGGCCATCGCCTACATGCTGGGCAACAGCAAAGGGAAAAACCGCGCCCACCATGCCGGCGGCTTGCGGGAGACGGTTTCCTGGCGGATCGCCATGTTATCGAGCGGGGAAATCGGCCTGGCGGATCACCTGGCAAGCGCCGGGCAAAAGACCCACGCGGGCCAGACGGTCCGCTTCATCGAACTGCCTGCGGATGCCGGGGCCGGGCTGGGTATGTGGAACAGCCTTCACCACCTGGCGGACGGGCGGGCCTTCACGGATGCGCTGAAGACGGCGGCGGCCAAGTGCTACGGCATCGCCGGCCGGGCCTTCATCGCGGCCATGATCGAACACGCGGCGGCCGTGCCCGCTACCGTGCAAAAACTTGAAATGGCCTTCTTTGATCGCTATGTCCCCGCTGATGCCGGCGGACAAGTGCGGCGCGTGGCGGCGGCCTTCGCCCTGGCGGCGGCGGGCGGGGAATTGGCGGCGGAATGGCGGATATGCCCCTGGCCCCACGGGGACGCCCTCGAAGCGGCCGGGCTGATGTTCACGGAATGGCTGAAGGGCCGCCCCACCGCCGGCAATCTGGAAGAGGCGCAAATCCTGGCCCACGTGCGGCAACTGATGGAGCGGAACTGGCAGGCCCGCTTTATCGACTGGCACCGTGTCACGGAAGACAACGCGGACCTATCCCGCATGGCGGCCGTGCCCGATGCCCTGGGCTTCCGGAAAGATGCCACCCGCAAGGAACGGACGGCGGAAGATGAAGACATGCCCTACAAGCGGGAAGCCCACGAACCCCGATTTCTGTTCTACGTGACGCGGGGGCGCTTCGCGGAAGAATTCGCCGCGAAGGGCGGCTTCAAGCCCCGGCGCGTGGCGGCCGTGCTGAAGTCGAAAGGCATCCTGCAATGCGACGAAGACGGGGCCACCTGGCGGGAAACCCTGCCGAACGGGGATGCCCGAAGCTATTGCATCATCGGGCGCCGGCTGTGGGAGGTAACAGGGGATGCTTGACTGGCTGAACACCCCCGCGAAGGCCCCGGCAAGCCCAGCCCCGGAAATGGCCGATGATTCCGGAGAAGCCCGAGGAAGTCCGGTTTTCCCGGTTTCCCGGTTTCGGAATGGGCTTCCCGGAAACGCAAAACAGCCCGCAAACCCGCATGGTTACGCGGTTTTCCCGGTTTCCCGGTTTTCCCGGTTTCAAAACGAGGGGGGGCCGGAAAAGAACACGGAAACGGGGAGCGCTGGCGAGAAAAAAGCCGGGGCCATACCGGAACACCTGCCCGACCTTTTGAACGCAATGGCGGCCGTCCTGGACCCCGCCGAAGTGGACGAACTGAGGGAACAGGCCCGCACCGAACCGGACACCGTGGCGGAAGTCTGCCGGCTGATCCTGGCGGCCCCGTCCTTCCCCACGGCCGAAGACGCGGCGGAACTGGACCGGCTGATTCTTCGCCTGTGCGACCTGGAACCCTGGCTGGCGGGCTACCTGCCCGAAATGCATGCGGCCCGCCTGGCAATGGCCCCGGCCCGCTACCCCGCCGAACTGGCCCGCTTCCGGGCCTGGGTCAAGCAAGCCGAAGAAAGAAACGGGGCCGCCCCTTTGGGGGCGGGGGACGGGAGCCCTTCCGCGCCATGAAACCGCCCGCCTGTTTCCTGTTCACCGGCAACACGGAAGCCGGCAGGGGGAGGGGCCACCCCCTGGGGTCTTATGGGTCCTTCCGGGGCCTTCTCCCTGCGAGTCGATCCGAGCGCGAGATAGCGCTAGCGTCCCATATCAAAAAATCGGTCAACACCAGAAAGGTTAACAAGTGAACACACCCGACCCCACCGGCCGCATTACCCAGGCCGAACTTGCCCGCCGTCTGAAAGTCTCGCGGGGGGCCGTCTGCAAGGCCGTGAAGTCCGGACGGATCGCACCCGATGAAGAAGGGCTCTTCGATCCTGTGGAAACGGAACTGGCATGGATCGCCAACACCCGGCAAACCGCCAAGCGGGAGCCGTCCCCAGGCAAGACCGCGAAGGGGGGGCGGCATAGCGCCTATGCCGAGGCCCGCGCCCGGAAGGAATCGGCCCTGGCCCGCATGGCGGAACTGCGGCTGGAACAGGCCACGGGAAAGCTAGTGGAACGTGACGCTGTGGAATTCGTGCTTGCGGATCATGCGGCGACTCTTCGCGGGCTGCTGGAAAACCTGCCGGATCGTCTTGCCCCCGTGTTGCTACCCCTGCGGAATCATGAATTCATCCGGCAGCTTCTTGATGAAGCCTTTTTCCAGCTTCAGCACGATCTAGCGGACAACCTGGAAAGGCGGATGCATGAACTTGACCCCGAGGGGGCAGGATGACCCCACCGGAAACTTGATGCATCACAGGATGCATTACGAGAACGGAAGTTGAATATGAATCCAAGAAACGGCGGGGCTTCCGCCGGTTTGTTCAGTAGACGCCGGCCCAATAACGAAACCCCAACCGTTCGCGGTTGGGGTTTTTTCTTGCCCGATCGCGCCGGTTCCCGCGTACTCGTGCGTGTTCCTGCGAAAGCCTGCGGGCTTCGCCAGCTGCCCGAAGTGGCGGTTCCCGGCCACATTCCACTCTCTCCTGGCCATTCCTCGCTCCCCGGACTGACCCGAAGTCCGCAAAGGCCACAAGTCAGGCCATACAGATCAAAGAGTTACGCGCGGACGCATCAAGCGTTTGGATCGCAGCATCGAATCGCAAAGGGAACACGAACAGCCTCCCTGCGAGTCATCGCATTTGCAGTAAGTCAGAAATACGCATATAAATTCTTACATGAACACGACGACCAAGACCGCCGAGCTGATTCGCCAGCGCATCGAGGCGATGCCGATCGGGGAGCCTTTCACCCCAACGGCATTCCTGGAGTGCGGCACGCGTGCGTCCGTCGATCAGACCCTTTCCCGCCTCGTCAAGGCAGGGTCGATCGAGCGCGTGACGCGCGGTGTCTTCGTGCGTCCCGAGGTCAGCCGTTTCGTCGGCAAGGTTAGCCCCTCGCCGCTGAAGGTGGCCGAGACCGTCGCCAAGACCGCGGGTGCCGTCGTCCAGGTTCACGGCGCCGAAGCGGCGCGTCGGCTCGAACTGACCACGCAGGTTCCGACCCAGTCGGTATTCGTGACATCCGGCCCGTCGAAGCGCATCCGCGTGGGGAAGATGGAGATCCGTCTGCAGCACGTCTGTCAGCGCAAGCTGGCCCTGGCGGGTCGACCCGCCGGACTCGCGCTTGCGGCGATGTGGTACCTCGGCAAGATGGAAGTAACGCCGGCTCTCGTCGAGAAGATTCGGCGCAAGCTGGGATCGAGCGAGTTCGAGGTGCTGAAGTCAGCTACCCGCTCAATGCCCGCGTGGATGAGCGACGCCATCTTCCGGAGTGAGCGGACGGCCGTTCATGCCTGAGTCCTTCCCGCACCTGAAAGCTCAAGAGCAGTCCCAAATCTATCGGGCACTGGCTCCGCAGCTTGTCCGCTCGCCCGTCGTACTGGAAAACGATGTCTGGGTCTGCTGGGTGCTGCAGGCCCTGTTCACCATGCCCGACCGACTGCCAATGGCCTTCAAGGGCGGCACATCAGATGACGAGCTTGCTGCTTTCGGGCGTTTCGGCCGGAGCAAGAAGATTGGAAAACAATTTGCCGCCTTTCGTCTGGCCGACACGGAGACGAAGTAATGGATGTGTGGGATGAGTTTCTGCTGTTGGTGTATGGGCTGCCGCCGGCCATCGTCATCGGCACAGCACTAAGCGCGAAACTGGCTGCCAGATTCATGGATAAACCGCTTGGATGGGGGAAGGCGTTTGCCATGGGCGTGGCAACATTCATGATTGGCTTTGCCGGCATGCTGGTTTATTGGCTGTTGAAAAAATGAGCATGTCGCTTTATTTGCTTGTTTTGCTGGGCGCGGGGTTCCTCGTCTTGTGGTTCACGGCTCACCGCGTGATGCAACATGACGGCGATGCTGGCAGGCGTGCCGATGCCTTCTCATCGCTCAAGAAAGTGACAATCGCTGTATTAATACTTCTCGCATTTGTGGCAATGCAGTTGCTGGCTGGTGCAGCCGTTTGGTTCGCCGTTGGGTTTTTCTTCCCGGGTATATCGGACGAAGGGCGCAGGGAGATGGCTGTTGCGGCCGGGATGCTCGTATTCATCATTATTTTCGGCATGCGGAGGACACCATCGTCCGTAAAAGACGTAAATGGGGATGGAGGGGTTGAAAAGTAACTGGCACGCGCAGGGCGCATGATCCGAAGTTCATACCCCCAGCAGTATCCGCCGCCGTCCTGGTGACGGCGTTTTTTCTTGTGCGTTCGCGGGGCCCGCGTCCTGGTGATTACCACGCTCACCGCGAGGCGATGCCGCCGTACCTGCCGATCCCTTTACCAAGAACGAGCGGGCGAATATCAGCCAGGCGACGCGCCACGCATTGGCCGGCCTGGCAGGCATTCCGGCTGGCGCATGGCCGGAAAGGGGCGCGATGGCAAGCGCTGACGAGGCGCAGCCACCTCACAGCATGCGCACCCCCACCTTACCCTTCGCCAGGTGAGCTTTCAGCAGCTTGTAGGTATCCATGTCGAAGGCGATCCGGCTGGCATTTTCCAATATTTCATGGACGCCGGCCTCGTCCCGGGCGGTGCCCAGATAGCGCCAGCCATCGACCAGGTGGATTTCCTCCAGCCCCCGGAACTCGTCCCGCTCCACCAGGCCGATGGGGCCGGGATAGGGCCAGGCCTGGAGCTTGAGCCTGGCCAGGGCGGCCATCAGGCGGGCGCTGTGCAGGCCGATGCTTTCCTTGCCGACGCAGGCGCCGCGGCATTTGCCCACCTGATGGGCGAAGCAGGGGCGGCCGGGCTTCGCCGCCTTCTCCAGGCCCAGGACGATGGGACACAGTTCGTAGGCCTCGGCGATCTTGCGCAGGGTGTTGTTGGCTTCGCGTTTCGTGGCGAACAGGCCGAACTGGTCGCCGGCGCGGCCGAAATCCGGGTCCTGGCCGCTGGCCAGCCGGGGGCGGAAGTCACCGGGGGCGACTTCCTCCAGGCGCCAGGCGCACAGGTCCGAGGCGCGGCGCAGGCGGCGGTTGTGGATGGGCTGCCCTTCCTTGACCAGGCGGGATTCCAGCAGCAGGGCGCCCAGCTCCCCCACGGTCTCGCGCCAGTCCACCCGGCGCGCTTCCTGGGCCAGGCGCATTTCCTTGTATTCCCGGGTATCGGCGGCGAAGTGGGACAACACTCGCTGGCGCAGGTTGATGCTCTTGCCCACGTAGAGCAGGGTGTCGTTTTCGCCATGGATGAGGTAGACCCCGGGGGAATCGGGCAGATCGTCCAGCAGGCCCGGGTCCAGGTGGGGAGGCAGGGTGGGTCGCTTGAGCTGGTGGCCCAGGGCATCCAGGAGCGTGTCGTTGCCGTGTTCCGCCCGGGCCAGGCGCCAGAATTGCCAGATCAGGTCGGCGTCGGTGAGGGCCCGGTGCCGGTCGCTGCCGACGTTCAGGCCGTGGCGTTGGATCAAGCTGTCCAGGTTGTGCTTGGGATGGCCCGGAAACAGCTTGCGTGACAGGCGCACGGTGCACAGCACATCGGCCCGGAAACGCCGGCCCAGGCGCAGGTATTCGTTACGCACGAAGCCGTAGTCGAAGCGGGCGTTGTGGGCGATGAACAGGCGGCCATGCAGGTGTTCGGCCAGCTCCTCGGCCACCTGGGCGAAGGTGGGCGCCCGGGCCACCATGGCATCGTCGATGCCGGTGAGCCGCTGGATGAAGTGGGGGATGGGCCGTTCCGGGTTGACCAGCGTGCTCCAGGTGGCGACCCGGTCCCCATCCACCTCCACGATGCCGATTTCGGTGATGCGGTCCAATACCGGATTGGCACCGGTGGTTTCCAGATCGATGAAGGCCAGACGGTCGGGCAGCACGGGAGACGGGGAAGGAGGAATGAAGGGATTATGGCGCAGGGCGGGGAGAGGACCTGGTGTCCGAGGATGTCGGAAGCTGGCGCCGTTTCTTAAAGTGGTTTCGCAGGAGCGGCAATGAACCGCATCATGTGAAAAGGACTTTCCGGGTTGTCCACCGGACCTGTGCATAAACATGTTGAAAACCATGCGCGAAGCCGAAAGAAAGCTTATAAAACGAGAGCTTACCCACGCGGCGCAAATTTTATGCAGTAAACATAAACAATAAAATCAAAGGCCTGTAAAGCCCTATTCATGTGGGCGCTGATGCCTGCGGAGAAGCGCCCTGTCAAGTTTCTCCATGTGCACAACTCAAGGGTTCATGGTGCTTCGCGGCATGTAAAAAAGACCGGTCACCTCCCTCCAAGACTGGACATGTTTCGTACAACAGGTCTCCGAGCTTGGGCGATTGCCCGGAACATCATGCGGACCTCAGGCCACGGTGACTTCCCGGGACAGGTACACGTCCTGGATGGCGTTCAGCAGTTGCACGCCCTCCGCCATGGGACGCTGGAACGCCTTGCGGCCGGAGATCAACCCCATGCCGCCGGCCCGCTTGTTGATCACCGCCGTGCGCACCGCCTGGGCCAGGTCGTTCTCGCCCGAGGCGCCGCCGGAATTGATCATGCCGGCCCGGCCCATGAAGCAATTGGCCACCTGGTAACGCACCAGATCGATGGGGTGGGGCGAGGTGAGTTCCGAATAGACCTTGGGATGGGTCTTGCCGAAGGCGATGGCGGTGTAGCCGTTGTTGTTGGTGGCCTGCTTCTGTTTGACGATGTCCGCCTCGATGGTGGCCGCCAAGTGGTTGGCCTGGCCGGTCAGGTCGGCGGCCTCGTGGTAGTCCACGCCGTCCTTCTTGAAGCCGGAGTTGCGCAGGTAGGCCCACAGGAAAGTGACCATGCCCAACCGATGGGCCTCGGCGAAGGCCTGGGAGACTTCCCACAACTGCCGGCGGGATTCCAGCGAGCCGTAGTAAACCGTCGCGCCCACCGCCACCGCGCCCAGGTCGAAGGCCTTGCGCACGTCGGTGAACAGGGTTTGGTCGTGCATGGTGGGGTAGGTGAGCATCTCGTTGTGGTTCAGCTTCACCAGGAAGGGGATCTTGTGCGCGTACCTGCGCGACACCGACCCCAGCACACCCAGGGTGGAAGCCACCGCGTTGCAGCCGCCCTCGATGGCCAGTTTCACGATGTTCTCCGGATCGAAGTAATCCGGGTTGGGCGCGAAGGAAGCGCCGCCGGAATGCTCCACGCCCTGGTCCACCGGCAGGATGGACAGATAGCCCGTGCCCGCCAGTCGGCCGGTGTTGAAGATCTGCTGGAAGTTGCGCAGCGTGCCCGGCGTGCGGTCGCTGCCCGCCACCACCCGGTCGATATAGTCCGGGCCGGGGAGGTGCAGCGCCGACCTGGGGAAGGTGTTGCAGGTGTGGGCGAGGAGGGATTCGGCTTCATTGCCGAGAAGCGAGGGGATGTTCGTCATGCCGTGTCTCCTTGAGTGTTTATCGAGTCTTCATGCGCCGCATCCGCGATGCGGATGAAACCCTATGGTCCGCTTGCGGGAGAGGGAATGATGAACCCTCGCGGATGAACAAATCCAGTGTGTCTGATGATTGTTACAGGGCCATGGGGGCCTCGGTTCGGCAAGCTTCGCGCGGTGAGCCACACGCGGCCCGTCGGGCATCGCCAATCGATACAAGACGGGTGAGGCGGGCCCGCCCTTCGTATAATCCAGGCTTTTTGCGAGGCGCCCATGTGGTTCAAGAATCTCCAGATTTATCGCCTCCCCGTGGCCTGGGACCTGGATGTCGCGCGCCTGGAAGAGCAACTTGCCAGCCATGCCATGCCGGGCTGCGGCAACATGGACATGCGGAGCCTGGGCTGGGTCTCGCCCATGGGCGACGAGCGCTTCCTGCGCGCCCTGAACCAGCAGGTGCTGCTGGCCTTCGGCCAGGAGGAAAAATTGCTGCCCGCAGCCATCGTCAACCAGTTCGCCAAGGATCGGGCCGCCGACATCTCCGCCCGGGAAGGCCGCCCGGTGGGCCGCAAGGAACTGCGCGAGCTCAAGGAACGGATCACCGACGAACTGCTGCCCCGGGCCTTCGTCCGCCGCCGCGTCACCCGGGCCTGGATCGATCCGGTCCACGGCTGGCTGGTGGTGGATGCCGCCGCGAAAACCAAGGCCGAGGAACTGCTCGGCCATCTCATCAAGTCCGTGGACGAACTGCCGGCCAGGCTGGTGAAAACCCAAATGTCTCCCGGCGCCGCCATGACCACCTGGCTGTCCGAGGGCGAGGCCCCCGCCGGCTTCACCCTGGACCGGGACCTGGAACTGCGCGCCCCCGGCGACGAGCGGGCCACGGTGCGCTATGTGCGCCACGCCCTGGAAGGCGAGGAGATCCGCGAGCACATCGCCGAGGGCAAGAGCGCCACGCGTCTTGGCATGACCTGGAACGACCGCATTTCCTTCGTCCTGACGGAAGACCTCCAGATCAAGCGCCTGGCCTTCCTGGACATCCTCAAGGAAGAAGCCGAGGGCCAGGCCGAGACGGATGAAGAGCGTTTCGACATCGATTTCGCCCTCATGAGCGGAGAACTGGCCAAGCTGCTGGCGGCGCTGGCGGAAGCGCTGGGCGGGGAGATGGCGGAAGCGGGTTAGCCGTTCTCCCGCCCTCGCGAGCGGGCGCAATTCCTTCCCCGCTTGCGGGGGGCGCAGGCAGGAATTCGGCGAGCATGTCTCGCCGCCGACGTAGCCGGCCGGCTGTGCATAGCTGGCCGTGGACGGTCAGGAGGGGGAGTGCGGTGGCCTTCCTTTCGCGAAGGTAGGCAACACAGGGTGGCAAGCTCCCCACCCCAGCCCTCCCCGCAAGCGGGGAGGGAGCCAGAGGCGCCGGGTGCCATCGCCGTAATGAATCCACAGGCAATCCACAGGCCATTCGACTGTAGATCGGGTGATAATGCCGGCTTCATGCTGCAACCGCACATTCCAGCCATGACCCAGGTCTTCCTCTACGACACCACCCTGCGCGACGGCACCCAGCGGGAGGACATCTCCCTGTCCGTCGACGACAAGCTCACCATCGCCAAGCGGCTGTCCGAATTCGGCATGCATTACATCGAAGGCGGCTGGCCGGGTTCCAATCCCAAGGACGCCGAGTTCTTCGCCCGGGCCGGGCGCATGAACCTGGGCGCCACGAAACTCGCGGCCTTCGGCAGCACGCGCCACAAGCACACCCTGTGCGAGGACGACGTCAACCTGCGCGCCCTGCTGGAAGCCAACACCCCGGCGGTGACCCTGGTGGGCAAGAGCTGGGACTATCACGTCAGCCACGTGCTCGACACCACGCCCGAGGAAAACCTGGCCATGATCCGGGACAGCGTGGCCTGGATGAAGGCCCGGGGCCGGGAGGTGTTCTTCGACGCGGAACATTTCTACGATGGCTTCCTGGCCAATCCGGAATTCGCCCTGGCCACCCTGGAGGCCGCGGCCGAGGCCGGGGCCGACTGGTTGATCCTGTGCGAGACCAACGGCGGCAAGCTGCCCTGGCAGGTGGAGGAGATCACCCGGGACGTGGCGTCGCGCTTTCTCGGCAAATTCGCCGCCCGCCTGGGCGTGCACTGCCACAACGACACCGGCTGCGGCGTCGCCAATTCCATCTCCGCCGTGCGCGGCGGCTGTGCCCTGGTGCAGGGCACCATCAACGGCTACGGCGAGCGGGTGGGCAACGCCGACCTGGTGAGCATCATCCCCAACCTGCAACTCAAGATGGGCTTCGAGGCCGTGGGGCCCGAGCGGTTGCGGGAACTCACCGGCCTGTCCCGCTTCGTCGCCGAGGTGGCCAACCTGAAGCACGACGACCACCATCCCTACACCGGCCATTCCGCCTTCGCCCACAAGGGCGGCATCCACGTGGCCGCCATCCTCAAGGCCAGCGACACCTACCAGCACATCGAGCCCGAACTGGTGGGCAACGAGCGGCGTTCCGTCATTTCCGAGCTGTCCGGGCGCGGCAACATCCTGTTCATGGCCCAGAGCCTGGGGCTGGACGTGGACCGGGAGGACGCCCAGAAGGTGCTGGGCCAGATCAAGCACATGGAGCACGAGGGCTTCACCTTCGAGGCCGCCGAGGCCAGCGTGGAACTGCTGTTCAAGCGCCTGCAAGCGGGCTACGAGCGGCCCTTCGAGCTGGTGGACTACTTCGTCATCACCGAGCGCCGCCACGGCCGCGGCCTGCTGTCTGAGGCCACGGTGAAGGTGAAGGTGGCCGGCGAGGTCAAGTTCACCGCCGCCGAAGGCAACGGCCCGGTCAACGCCCTGGCCACCGCCCTCCAGGAAGCCCTGGTGGGCGCCTACCCGGTGCTGCGCACGGTGCGCCTGTCCGACTACAAGGTGCGCATCCTCAACAGCGCCACCGGCACCGCCGCTTCCACCCGGGTGCTCATCGACTTCCAGAGCGGCGGCGAGGCCTGGACCACGGTGGGCGCCAGCACCAACATCATCGAGGCGAGCTGGCGGGCCCTGGCCGACAGCATGGAATATGCCCTGGTGCGGCTGGGCGAGGCGGGTGACGGCGGGTGACGGCGGGGCGTGAGGCACGGGGGCTGAAACCTATCGCCAAGGTTTGAAGTGGGCGGCTTCCCCCTTTGCAAAAGGGGGAGGGAGGGGGATTCATGGGACGGGCTGGGGTCCACGACGAATCCCCCCCAACCCCCCTTTTGCAAAGGGGGGACCTGATGGGGGGAACTGGTGGGCGGAGCTTGTGCGCCGGTTTGCCGAACGTGTACCGGAACACGGCGGGCTATGCCGGCTCCCACGCGCTGAACGTCGCCGCCTGGCCGCGATACACCCCCTCGGCGTCGATCAGGTTCCAGACCGTGGCCTTGCTGATGCGGAAGCGTTTCCCCGTGCGGGAAATGCGGATGCCGGCGTAATCGTCGATGAAACCGTGGCGGGTGACCCGGTCCAGCAGGGCGGCCCGCTCCTCCCGGGCCAGGGGTTCGGCCGAAAAGCGCGAGGGCAGGGCGGTGAAGGCGGCGAAATCCATCTCGAACAATTCCAGCGCCAGGCGGTTGCCATAGCAGAAGACGGGATCCGCCTGGGTGCCGTGGGCGACCACCGCCCGGGGCGCCGCCCATAGCGCTTGCGCCAGGTCGTCGTCATTCGCGGCTTCGGCTTGCAGCAGGGCGCGCCCGGTCAGGCGCAGATGGCTTTCAACGATCAGGCGAACCAGCCCCGCGAGGGGCAAGCCGGCAGCGGGTGGCGCGAGGATGGGGCTGTCCATTCGGGAAAATCCGGTTCGAGGGCAAGCCGATTTTGCCACCGGCCGCGGCATGGTGAGATGCCCAGGCCGCGGCTCCAGCGCGAGGACCACGAAAAATAACGACCACGCCGACTAGCGTCGCCCCCGATCCTCCCGCTGGCCCGGGTCCTGATCACGCCCCTTGTACATCTTGTTGGCGGGTTGGCCGGGCAAGCCTTTGCCGCCGTCGCGAAGGTTCTCGCGGACACCGGGTTCCGGGCGCACGGGTTGAGCCCTCGCGCCCGGCTTCACGGGTTCTGCGGCCGGGCGCTGGGCGGAGAGGCCACGGCTTTCCGGCTGTTTTTGCGTGGGGCCAGGCTCCCGTGTCTTGCCGGCGGGTGCCGGCGCCGGCGCCCGGACATCGCCCAGACGAGGCGGCAACGGCAACGGCGCGCGCTCGGGGCCGGCCTGGGGACCCGATAGCGGGCCGAATGGCGGACGGGGTGGCGCATGGGCATCCTTGTCGCGCCCCGGGGGCGGTTTCACCAGGCGAGGCTCGGGCATGGCCGGGCCGCGGGCCCGGGGTGCCTGGGACGCCTCCTCCTGCCAGGGCAGGCGTTTCTCGCGCGGCATGCGGGTGGAAACCACCGGGCGCGTGAAGACATTTCGCGGCGGCTGAACCCCCTTGGGGGCGCCGCCGATCAGGTTGTGGCGCGAGGGCTTGATGGGCAGATCGCCCCGCACCGTCGTGAAATGCGTGTGGTCGAAGCGCACCTCGAAGGTGGCGCGGAAGGGCTCGCGGCCAAACTTGTCCGGCGCCACCGTGAGGAGGGCGCGCGGCAGCACCGCGTTACGGTAGCGCCCGGGTCCGCTGTCGATCACGATGCGCGGGCCGCCCCATCCGGTCCAGCGGGGATGGCCCCGGTGTTCGTGGCGGCCCCACCAGGGATAGACCGGCTCGCCCCAGCTCAGGGCGACCCACCACAGTCCCGGCAGGCCGACGCTTAGCCGCAGGGAAACGTCGTGGTCGCGGATCATGAAGGCCACCAGGGCGGGGGAATAGACGGGGCGCCGGACCGCCGGCCCGGGCGCCCAGGCCCAGAAGCCGTCGATGTTCACCCAGCGGCCATAGTGGAATGGCGCCCAGCCCCAGGGGGCGTCATCGATCCAGGTCCACTCGTAGCCGGGATCCCAGACCCAGCTGCCGGTGCTGTAGGGAACCCACTCCCGGTTCACGCCGCGGGGGATCCATAGCGGGCCGTATTCCGGCACGACGCGCCAGTAACCGTGGTGATCCAGTTCCTCCGCGCCGTAGACGCCGGGAGGCAGATATCGGGCGCTGACCGAATCGCCGATGCGATCGGTGCGCGCATCGTTCCAGCGATCCCACCGGTCGGGCGCGGGGGCGGCGTAGGTGGTCACCCGCGCCGGATCGCCGGCGGCGATCACGATATCCTCGGAGGGGTAGATACTCATGCTGCGTCCGTCGGCCGTGGTCACCGTGGCGGTGCCGCCGCGGCGGGTGATGAAATGGGTATTCGTGTTCACCTCCGCGTTCACCTCCACCCGGTAATAGCCGGCACGCTCGATGATGAAAACGGCCTGGGGTGTGCTCACTTCCACCACATCGCCCAGCTTCATGTCGCGGATATCGAAGGACACCCGGCCGCTGGTGACGCTGAACTGGACATAGCCCGCTTCCTGGTTCTCCAGGCTCACCTGGGCGTTTTCATCCGCCCGGACAAAGCCGCGGTCGTCGAACTGCACCTCCAGATTGGATTTCTGGCCGGTATAGAGGGCGTCACCCTCCGCCAGGGCAAGGTTGGGACGCGCTCGGACCCAGTCGTCGGCTCCCCGCCGCAGGTAGGAAACTTGACCCTCGATGTGGCTCAGGCGGGGGGGCGTGGGCGCCCAGAAATCCTCCTCCTCGTCGGCCAGGGCGGTGGCGCCTGGCAGGGCGAGAAGCAGGAGGAAAGGAACGACGAACCGAATGAACGACATTCGCGGCGGGGATTTCATGGACACACTCCCAATCGGCATCGAGACGACAGACAATCACGCGTACCGGCAACATCAAGCCAATCGCACGCTTCAAGAATAGGAGACCGGCAGGTACCGGGCCACCTTCCAATGCTGTTCCAACCGGGCGCCGCCATGCGCCGATCCCTTCCCCCGGATGTCCGGCCGCGCGAGGTCTGGGCCTGGGCGATGTACGACTTCGCCAACTCCGGCTTCACCACGGTGGTCATCACCGCCGTTTTCAACGCCTATTTCGTCGCCGTGGTGGCGGGCAACGCGGTCTGGGCCACCTTCGCCTGGAGCGCCGCGCTGGCCGTTTCCTACGGCCTCATCCTGGTCACGGCGCCGCCGCTGGGGGCCTATGCCGATGCCCGGGCCGCCAAGAAAAGACTGCTGGCGATCTCCACCCTGGGCTGCGTGGCGGGCACCGGGGGCCTGGCCCTGGCCGGCCCGGGCGATCTGGCCTGGACGGTGCTGGTCCTGATCCTGGCCAATTTCTGCTTCGGCAGCGGCGAGAACCTGATCGCGGCCTTCCTGCCGGAACTGGCCCGCGGCCGGCGATTGGGCCGGGTTTCCGGCTGGGGCTGGGGCCTGGGCTACCTGGGCGGCATCGTCACCCTGGGCGCCTGCCTGGCCTACATCACCTGGGCCCAGGCCAGGGGGCACGGCGCGGAGCGGTTCGTGCCGGCCTCCCTGTGGATCACCGCCGGCATATTCGCCCTGGCGGCAGTGCCCACCTTCCTCATCCTGCGGGAGCGGGCGATCCCCCAGCCGGATGCGGGCGGCATCGTCGCCACCGCCTTCCGGCGGCTGGGCGCCACCTTGCGCCATGTCCGGCGCTACCGGGACATGGAACGCTTCCTGGTCTGCGTGGTGTTCTACCAGGCCGGCATCCAGACGGTCATCGCCCTCGCCGCCATCTATGCCCAGCAGGCGTTGTCCTTCTCGACCCGGGACACCCTGGTCCTGATCCTCGCGGTCAACCTGGCCGCCGCCATCGGGGCCTTCGCCTTCGGCTATGTCCAGGATCGGCTGGGACACGTGCGGACCATCGCGCTGACCCTGCTGGGCTGGGTCGCCGTCATCCTGCTGGCCTGGAGCGCCACGGAGCCGGATCGATTCTGGATCGCCGCCACCCTGGCGGGCATCTGCATGGGATCGGCCCAGGCCGCCGGCCGGGCCCTGGTGGGCTATTTCAGCCCCCCGGACCGGCGCGCGGAGTTCTTCGGCCTGTGGGGGCTGGCGGTGAAGCTCGCCTCCATGCTCGGTCCCCTCACCTATGGCGGCGTGACCTGGCTGTCGGGCGGCGATCATCGCCTGGCGATCCTGATTACCGGGCTGTATTTCGTCGTGGGCTTGATGTTGCTCGCCGGCATCGATGCGCGGCGCGGCAGGAAGGCCGCCCTGGCCCACCCGGCAACCTGAATCCGGGCCACCGGGAATGACCACGCCATTCGGGCCCTTGTCCCGGGCGCCATGTCGCGGCTGTGTTCCCGCTCGGGATGGGGGATAGGTTCAAGCCGACGCCCGTAGGCCGCAAGGCGGCAAGACCCTCATACAGCCGCAAGGCGGCAAGACCCTATGACGCCGGTTTCGGGAAGAACAACCGCACGGAGAGACCCGGCGCGCCCAGGCCATCCGCAAGTTCGAGCCGCGCGCCATGCAGTTCCGCGATGCGCGCGACGATGGACAGGCCAAGCCCGCTGCCTTCCGTTTCCTGGCCGGCGAGGCGGTGGAAGCGGCGCAGCGCGTTCTCCCTTTCCGCCACCGGAATGCCCGGTCCGCTATCACTGACCAGCAGAGTGACTCCGCGCTCTCCCGGCATGACGGCGACGCCGACCTGCCCGCCCGCCGGCGTGTAGCGCAGGGTGTTGTCAAGCAGGTTGCGCAGCAGGACGCGCAGCATGGCGTCGTTGGCGCTGACGGTCGCCGGGGTCGATGCATCGAGCTCCAGCGCGATATGTTTTTCCAGCGCCGTGGGGCCATGGTCGGCGCACACCTCGGCGGCCAGGGTATCGATCCGGACCGGACCAAGCCGGAGGCCGCCGGCGGGGTCGAGCCGGGCCAGTGTCAGCAACTGCTCAAGCAGATGGCTGGCGCGCCGGGCGCCGACGGCCAGTTGCTCCAGGGCGTGATCGCGTTCCACCGTGTCGTGGGCGCGGTGCGCCACGTCCGATTGCGCGACGATGGCCGCCAGGGGCGTGCGCAGTTCGTGGGCGGCGTCGGCGGTGAAGCGCCGCTCGTTGTCCAGCACCGTGGCGACGCGGGCAAACAAGGCGTTCATCGCGTCCAGCAGGGGCCGGATTTCTCCCGGCGCCTCGGCGGGAATGACCGGCGCGAGATGATCGGGGGCGCGTTCGGCCACCTGTCCGGCGATCGCGCCGATGGGCGCCAGGCCGCGCCGCGTGGCGAACCAGATCCACAGGCCGAGCAGCGGCAGGCCGAACAGGGCGGGCATGAGCAATCGGCCGGCGATCTGTTGCGCCAGTTCTTCGCGCACGTGGTGGTTTTCGGCGACCTGCACGCGCAACTGGCCTCCCTCGTCCCATTGGCTGTAGTAGCGCCAGCGTTTCTCGCCGCGCCCGTCCGACCCGGAAAAGCCGTCCTTCGCGGCCAGGGGGATGGTCGGCGCCCCGGGCGAGCGCAACAGCAGATGGCCGTCGGCATCCCAAAGCTGGAAGGCGAATTTCTTCTGGTATTTGTGCCCGTCCGAGTCCAGACGGGCGATGTCATCGTCGTCGTCGTATTCGCTGGCCAGGGCGAGCAGGGTTTGCGCCACCTGCACCATCTGGGCATCGAACAGCTCGTCGATTTCGTCGTGGGCATCGAGATAGGTGAACACCAGCGCGGCCAGCCAGCCCACGGTGACGCCACCCAGCAACAGACCCAGCAGCCGACGCCGCAGGGAATACCAGCGCGTGGTGGGGGGCGTGGTGGGTGGCGTGGTGGGTGGCGTAATAGGCGGCGCGCTCATGCCTTCGGCACCGTATAGCCGATGCCGCGCAGGGTCTTGATCAGGTCGGCGCCCAGCTTCTTGCGCAGGTGATGGATGTGCACCTCCAGGGCGTTGCTGTCGGGCTCGTCGCGCCAGCCGTAGACCGAGGCTTCGAGCTGGGCGCGGGTCATGACGCGGCCGGCGTTCTCGAGCAGAAGCTGCAACAAGGACAGTTCCCGGGCGGAGAGTTCCACCGGCATGCCTGCCAGCGTGACCTGTCGCCCCGCGGGATCGAGCACCAACTCCCCGTGGCGCAGCAGGGGCGCGGCGCGCCCCGCCGCGCGGCGGGCCAGCGCCCGCACCCGCGCCGCGAGTTCCGCGAGGCCGATGGGCTTCACCAGGTAATCGTCGGCGCCGCCGTCGAGCCCCGCGATCTTGTCGCCGGTGGCGTCATGGGCGGTGAGGATCAGCACCGGCAGGGCCTGGCCGCGTTCCCGCAGGCGCGCGAGAACTTCCATGCCCGCGAGGCGCGGCAGGCCGAGATCGAGCACCAGCAGATCGTAGCTCTCGGAGTTCAGGGCCAGGTCGGCGGCCACGCCGTCCTTCACCCAGTCCACGGCGTAGCCATCCTGGCGCAGGCCCACGGTGAGGCCGTCGCCCAGTTGCGGATCGTCTTCGGCGATGAGCAGGCGCATGGTCGGCCGATTCTAACGGGCAAGCCACCAGGCGCAGAAGGCGGCCCAGCCGATCAGCATCACGGCGGCCAGGGGCCGGGTCGTGGCGATGGCCTCACCCAGCCCGCCGCGCTTGTAACCGGTGAGCATGGCCCGCACCAGGTTCTCGCCGTGGAGGAAATTGCTGACGATCACGCCGGCGACATGGACGCCCACCAGGGCCAGCATGGCCGTGGCCAGGCCTTCGTGCAGTTCCTCCAGCCACTCGCCGCCCATGTCCTGATAGACCAGCCAGCCGCTCCCACCGGCCAGCAAGCCCAGCGTCAGCAGCCCGACGATGGCCCAGCCGCCGGCGGGGTTGTGACCGGCCGTGTGCGCCGGACTGCCGGCCAGCAGTCCCCTGAGGTAACCGAGCACGCCGCCCGGTCCGCGCACGAAGCTGGCGAAGCGCGCGTGGCGCGTGCCCACCAGGCCCCAGATCAGCCGGAACATGACCACGCCGACCACCGTGCCGCCCGCGTAGGCATGCACCAGCCGCCATTCCTCGCTGTCCCCCGTCAGCCACGCCAGCGCGAAACCACCGGCCAGCAGCCAGTGGCCGATGCGCACCGGCCAGTCCCAAACAAGAATCTTGCCCATGCTCAATCCTCCCAGCGACGCCCGTTGGGCATGACGATTTCACGTTCGCGGTAGCTGCCCTCCGCCGCCTTGGTGTGGCAGGCCGCGCAATTGGAAGGGGTCTTGACCTTGGCGTGAGCCCAGTCGGCGCGCGTCACTTCGTGGTGCTTGCGCTTGAACCAGGCGCTGGACGTCAGCCTGGGCGGCTCGCCGTTCGGCGTCGCGGCGCCGACGGGGAGGGTCTTTTTGCCGCGCCCGGCATTGCGCACGAGAAAGTCTTCGATGGTGCGCAGCGTTTGCTGGTCCAGGCTGGCGTTGTCACCGTAATGCCTGTCGAGGGCAGACATCACCCGCCGCCAATCGTCCGCCGCCATGAGTTGGGGCGGAAAGGCGAGATGGCAGCTCCCGCATTCGGCCTGGAAAGCGGCGGGCGTGTCAGCGGGCGGGCGCAGGTTGTCGGCATGGGCGGCCAAGGACAGGGACAACAGGGCAGAGAGAATCAGGGCGGCTTTCATCTCAACGTCCTTCCGTCAGAAAGGCGATGAAGTCGGCCTTCTCGGCAGCGCTGCATTCGCGCCCGACGACTTCCGTGCAATTGCGACGGAACCACTTCTCCACCTTGGCCGGATCGGTGAAACGCTCGGCATTGGCGACGGGCGACAGGGGCTTGATCGCCTTGTCGGTGACGGCATGGCGTCCGGGTCCGGCCGGATTGTCCGTGTGGCAGCTCGTGCAGGACGGCATCTTTCCCGAAGCGGTGAAACGCTGGCTGAACAAATGCGCGCCCACATCGGCGGAGGGCTTGTAGCGCGGGGACTGCTTGACGGCTTCGGCGCGGTACCCAGCGAGCAGTTCGGCGGGAGTGGCGGCCTGTGCCGCGGGGATGCACAGGAAAGCCAGGGTGGCGAGGGCGATTTTCATGGTCGGTCTCCTTTGGGCTGATTGAACATGGCCCGCAGTGTGTTGACCGAAACTTAATGTTTGCTTAGCGATTCCTTATGCGAGCCTTAACAAGGCCAGACTTACCGGACAAGATGCGGTCGTTGCCTATCTGTCCTTTCTCCCTCCGGTCACGCGGGTACCCGCCTGTCCCGCCAGGATGGCGGTCGCGTCTTCCAGCCGGCCTATGCCGGCGAGACGGCCGCCGGCCCGCGCGAATGTGCAGGCCGCCTCCACCTTGGGAGCCATGGAGCCCGGGGCGAAGTCCATCGATTCAAGTTCTACCGGCGTGGATTGGCCGATGGGCATGGCCTCGGGCGTGCCCCACGCGCGGTAGACCGCATCCACGTCGGTGAGCAGCAGCAGGGCGTCGGCCGAGAGTTCCCGGGCCAGCAGGGCGGCCGCCCGGTCCTTGTCGATGACCGCTTCCACGCCGACGATGACGCCCTCGCGGTTGACCACCACCGGGATGCCGCCGCCGCCCACGCAGATGGTCAGCACGCCCGCCTCGACCAGGCCGCGTATGGCCTCCAGTTCCAGGATGCGGCGCGGCCGGGGCGAGGCCACCACGCGGCGCCAGCCGCCGCCCTCCGGCGCCAGGGTCCAGCCGAAGCGATGCGCCAGCCGCCGCGCCGTTTCCTCGTCAAGCACCGGGCCGATGGGCTTGTCCGGCCGCCGGAAGGCGGCATCGTCGGCATCCACCGCCACCTGGGTGAGCAGGGTGGCGGTCACCCGGCCGGGCAGCAGGTTGCCGAGTTCCTGCTCCAGCAGGTAGCCGATCATGCCTTCCGATCCGGCATCGAGAATGTCCAGGGGATAGGCCGGTGCCGCGCCGGCCAGGCTGGTCCGCATGGCCAGCCAGCCCACCTGGGGGCCGTTGCCGTGGGTGACCACCACTTCGTGATTTTTCGCGACTTCCGCCACCGACGCGGCGGCGGCGCGCAGGTTGCGGCGCTGGTGTTCCAGATCGGCGGGTTCGCCGCGTCTTTGCAGGGCGTTTCCGCCCAGGGCGATCACGACGCGCATGGATGGCTTCGCAGGAAGGCATCCAGCCTGCCGGCCAGACCGGGGCTTTCCACTTCCGCGTAGTCGTAGCGCGCCCGCACCACCGGTTTGTTGAGCGCGACCAGCTGGCAAAGGTCTATGGGCGAGGCGGAGACGATCACATCCACCGCCATGGCATCGAGGGTGGCGCGCAGGTCGTCCAGTTGCGCCCGGGAGTAGCCCAGGGCCGGCAGCACCGCGCCGAGATGGGGGTGGCGTGCATAGACGGCGGCGATTTCGGGCGCGGCCCAGGGGCGCGGGTCGACGATCTCCGCGCCAGCGCGCCGGGCGGCCAGCCAGCCGGCGCCGAAGGCCATGCCGCCGTGGGTGACGGTGGGGCCGTCCTCCACCACGGCGACGCGCCGGCCGGCCACCGCCGCCGGGTCGTCCAGGCGGGCGGGGGAGGCGGCGCGCAGGATGTCGGCGGAAGGGTTCAGGCGGCGCGCGCTGGCCATGACCCGGGCCACGTCGGCGGCCTCGGCGCTGTCGGTCTTGACGACGACCACCGTGTCGGCCATGCGCAGGGTGGCTTCGCCGGGGTGGAACGTGTCCTCGTGGCCGGCGCGCAGCGGATCGACCAGGACGATGTGCCAGTCGGGCCTGAAGAAGGGGAAGTCGTTGTTGCCGCCTTCCCACAGGATGAGGTCGTTTTCCGCCTGGGCCAGTTCCAGGATGCGGCCGTAGTCCACGCCGGCATAGACGGCGTGGCCGATGGCCAGGTGGGGCTCGTATTCCTCCCGTTCCTCCACGGTGCAGCGGGCGGCGTCCAGGTCCTCGGCGCGGCTGAAGCGCTGCACCGACTGGTCCTTGAGGTTGCCGTAGGGCATGGGATGGCGCACCACGCCCACGCGCAGGCCCCGCGCCTTGAGCAGGCCGGCGAGATAGCGGCTGGTCTGGGACTTGCCGCAACCGGTGCGCACGGCGGTGACGGCGATGACCGGCACCCGGGCCTGCAATTGGGTCGCCTTCGGTCCCAGCAGGGCGAAATCCGCCCCCGCCGCGAGGGCGCGGGAGGCCAGGTGCATGACGTGCGCGTGGGTGACGTCGCTGTAGGCGAACACCACCTGGTCGACGGCTTCCCGCCGGATCAGTCCTTCCAGTTCCGCCTCGTCCAGGATGGGGATGCCGTCGGGGTATGACGGTCCGGCCAGTTCCGGCGGATAGCGGCGGCCGGCGATGCCGCTGATCTGGGCCGCGGTGAAGGCGACGACCTCCACGCCCGGGTCATGCCGGTACACCACGTTGAAGTCGTGGAAGTCGCGCCCGGCGGCGCCGAGGATGACGACGCGGCGCCGCTCCGTCATGGTTTCACCGATCCAATGCGGGCGGCCCTACGCCTGCTCATCGCCATCACCCTGCTTCGGGGCATCGCCGTTCCCGGCGCCATCGTCCACGCCCCCGCTCCCGCTCTCATCCTCGCCGTTCCGCTGCCGGCCCGCCGCCGCGAAGGCCTGGCGCACGGCGGACAGTTCGGCCAGCTGGGCGGCCACCAGGAAATTGACCGTGCCCTCGGGCACCATGCCTTCCTCGCTGGCTTCGCCCGCCGGCAGGCCGGTGAGCAGTTCGATGGCCTCGTCCACGTTCTTCACCGGATAGACGGCGAACCCGCCTTCGGCGCAGGCCCGCACCACGTCCTCGCGCAGCATGAGGTGCTTGACGTTGGCGGCGGGGATGAGCACGCCCTGTTCGCCGGTGAGGCCCCGGGCCCGGCAGATGTCGAAGAAGCCCTCGATCTTCTCGTTCACCGCGCCGATGGCCTGGGCGTCGCCGAACTGGTTCACCGAGCCGGTGACGGCGAGGGACTGCTTCACCGGCAGGCTGGCCAGGTCCGAGAGCAGGGCGCACAACTCGGCCAGGGAGGCGCTGTCGCCCTCCACCGGTCCGTAGGACTGCTCGAACACCAGGCTGGCCGAGAGCGACAGGGGCACGTTGCGGGAATAGCGGGCGCCCAGGAAGGCGGCCAGGATCATCACGCCCTTGGAGTGGATGGCGCCGCCCAGTTCGGCCTCCCGCTCGATGTCGATGACGTTGCCCTCGCCGACCCGGGCGGTGGCGGTGATGCGCACCGGGTGGGCGAACATGAAGTCGTCCAGGGCGATGACCGCCAGGCCGTTGACCTGGCCGATGCGGCCGTCCCTGACGGAAATCAGCAGGTTGTCGCGCAGGATTTCTTCCTGGAGCTTGCCCCGCAGCCGGTCGACCCGGTGGATCCGGGCCGCCAGGGCGGCCTCGATGTCCTCGCGCCCCACGGTGTCCCGGTTCGCCCTGGACGCCCAGTGGTCGGCCTCCTGCAACAGGTCCACCATCTGGCGCCGGCTCACCGTCAGCCGCTCGGCGTCCCCGGACAGGCGGGAACTGTGCTCGACGACCCGCGCCACGGCCTCCCGGTCCAGGGGCCGCAGTCGGGCATCCCGGGCCAGGGTGGCGATGAATTCGGCGTAGAGCCGGGTGCTGTCGGCGTCGCGCACCAGCTCGTTCTCGAAATCCGCCGCGATCTTGAACAGCTCGGCGAAGTCCGGGTCCAGGGCCTTCAGCAGGTAATAGATGCGCCGTTCGCCGATCAGCACCACCTTCACCGCCAGGGGAATGGGCTCCGGTTCCAGGGACAGGGTGCTGACCAGTCCATAGGCCTGGCCCAGGGATTCGATGCGCACCTGGCCGGAACGCAGGGCGCGCTTCAGGCCCTCCCAGGCATAGGGCTGGGCCAGGACCTTGAGGGCATCCAGCACCAGGTAGCCGCCGTTGGCCCGGTGCAGGGCGCCGGGCTTGACCAGGGTGAAGTTGGTGACCAGGGTGCCCAACTGGGAAATGTGGTCCACCCGCCCCACCAGGTTGGGGTAGATCGGGTTGTCCTCATAGACCACCGGCGCGGCCCGGGTCTGGGCATTGTCCACCAGCAGGTTCACCTGGTAGCGGGCGGTGGAGAGGCTGCCGCTGATCACCAGGCTGGACAGGTCGCCCTCGGTCTTCGGCTGTTCGCGCAGTTGCTCGCCCGTCTCGATGACGTCGCGCATGATTTCGTCGAGGAAGGCCAGCACGTCGTCCAGGTCGCCGTAGCGTCCCTTCAGCTCCTCGATCAGATGCCCCACCGCCAGGCCCAGGACGTCGCGGCTGGCCTGCTTGATCTGGACCTGGAGTTCGCGCCGCCAGCGCGGGAACTGGAGCATCAATTGCTTCAGGCGCTCGCCGTAGTCCTCGATCAGCTTGCCGATGCGTTCCTTTTCCTCGTCCGGCAGTTTCTCGAACTCCTCCGGGGCCATGGCCTCCTCGCCCTTCATGGGCGCGAAGGCGAAGCCGTGGGGCGTGCGCAGCAGGGCCACGCCCTGTTCGGAGGACGCCTGGCCCAGCTCGCGCAGGGCCTGTTCCTCCCGCGCCTTGAACGCCTCGTTGATGGCCTCGATGCGGGTCCGGTATTCGTCGCTCTCGAAGGCCGCGCCGATGGCCTTGGACAGTTCCGCCACGAACTGCCGCATGTCCTGCTTCAACTGGCCGCCGCGCCCGGCGGGGACGCGCAGCAGGCGCGGCTTGTTGGCCTCGGCGAAGTTGTAGACGTAGCACCAGTCGCTGGGCGTTTGTTCCTGGGCGGCCTTGGTTTCCAGCAGGCGGCGCACCACCGAATGGCGCCCGCTGCCCGGCTCGCCCAGCACGAACAGGTTATAGCCCGGCCGCCGGATGTCGATGCCGAACTGGACCGCGTCCACAGCCCGGGCCTGGCCGACGATTTCCGTGGTGGCGGTCAGTTCGGCCGTGGTCTGGAAGGGAAACTGCTCGGGATCGCAGCGCTGATAGAGCTGGCTCGCGGACAAGGCTTTCAGGTCGGGCATCGAGCTTCCTTCTTGGTCGTCTTGTTCGGAAGGATCAGGGAACTTGCCTTCTCATGATAGTGGCTGCGCGCCATTCGCCACGGCCAGCCTTGCGCCGCCCACCCTTGCGCCGCCCACACTGTCACCCCCCTGGCATCCATGCCCGGGCCCCGGCTGGCTATGATGAAACAGGAACAGGAAAAGGAGGCCGAGATGATCCGAAATCCCCAAACCCGCCGGGCGTTGGCCCTGATCCTGACCGTGCTGGGCGGCGTGGCGATATTTCTGGCGCCGGAAAACATCTGGATCGGCGCCCTGCTGCTTGTGCTGGGCGTGGCGCTGGAAATGGCCGGCACGCTGATGCAGCGCAGGCGAGGGGATGGACATCCGGGCTCCTGATGGAGGGCATCCGAATTTTCCATGGAGGCTACAGACCATGACCGCGCTTCTTCCCCAAATGGGCGCTCCCGACCCCGAACTGAACACCTCTCCCATCTACGGCGACGACGAGGACTTCAGCCTCGACCTGGAAATGGAAACGGGGGCCTGCTACTTCAACAATGTCGCCTACCCCATCGGCCAGTACCTGCGCAGCGGCAGCGAGTTGTTGCATTGCGAGGAACGCGGCATCTGGGTGCGCAAGGGCGAGATGCGGCCGGATTAGCGTTCTTGGGTTGGCCTGCCCTGCCTGGCGTGTACCGACGTTCGCGTACGCGGGATGGACGATGGTCCATGGCGTGCAGTATGCTGCGCAGAATTCTGTTATCCCTTGGCAAGGAGTCGGCTCATGAGCTTCACCTCCGGCGATGTGGTGCCGTTCACCCAGGCACGCGCCAAGCTTTCCGAACTGGCCGACCAGGCTAAGGCCGGCGCGGAAAAGATCATCACCAAGAATGGCGAGAGTTATGTCGCCCTGATCGACGCCGAGCGGCTGGACTACTACCACCGCCTGGAGCGGGAGCGCATCCATTTGCTGCTGATAGCCGACGCCAAGCGCGGCCTGGCCGACATCGCGGCCGGACGCACCTTCGAGGCCGATGCCGCCATCAGTAGGATTCAGCAGCGCCGCGCGACCTCCGCCAAGGCTTCCAGCCCGGCTAGAGTTGGCAACCCCGCTGGCAACCCCGCCGGCAACCCCGCCGGCAACCCCGCCGGCAACCCCGCCGCCAGGAAGCGTGGCGGATAAGCCGTACCGGGTCGAACTGACCGCGAGCTTCCTGGAGCGCCTCGACGCCATCGAGGTCTTCCTGCTGGAAGCTGGCGCTGGTTTTGCTTTCGACGATCTGCTGGCCGCGCTACGTGCCACGGTGATCCCCAACCTGCGTCGGTTTCCGCGCATCGGCCGGCTCTACCTGGATACAACCCCGCCGCTCATGCCACACTCGGCCGAGTCGCTGGCCCAGCTCGCCGCGCTGCCGGCCGGGACCGCCCACGCGCTACGTGAGTACCTGCATGGCGACTATCTGATGCTTTACGTGGCCATGGACGCCGACACTACCGTGCACCTGCTCTCCATCCGGCACCAGCGCCAGCTTTCCTTCGACTTCGCCCGCCTCTGGCCGGGCGCCTGACAGCCAGAAGCCTGAACATGCCAACACTGCATTGGGTCGGAAAAGACAAGGTGGTCAACCACCACCACGAGGTGCCATTCCGCGTGCTCAACAAGGTATCCAGCTTCCGCGCGCCGGAAGGCCTGCCGGCCAACAGCACCGATAACCGCATCATCCACGGCGACAACCTGGAGGCGCTGAAGAGCCTGCTACCCGAGTTCGAGGGCCGGGTGAAATGCATCTACATCGACCCGCCTTACAACACCGGCAACGAGGGCTGGGTCTACAACGACGCCGTCAACGACCCCAAGATGAAGCGCTGGCTGGGCCAGGTGGTGGGCAAGGAGGGCGAGGACCTGTCGCGGCACGACAAGTGGCTGTGCATGATGTATCCCCGGTTGAAGCTGCTGCATCGGCTGCTGGCCTCTGATGGAGTATTCCTTTGCAGCATTGACGAAAACGAATACCACAAGCTGAAGCTAGTCCTCGATGAAATCTTCGGCCCGAACAACTATCTAGGGACGATTTGTTGGCGCACACGGAACACGGATAACCGCGTGAAGTCGCGCCTGTCAGTGGATCATGAGTTCGTCATCGTCTTCTCAAAAGGCGCACCACTTCTCGGTCGAGTCATAGATCGATCGGATTTCAAGAACCCTGATAACGACCATCGAGGCCCCTACGTCACTGACCCTCTGACGGGTAAAGCCACTGCCGACCCAAAAACGGGTCGGCCGAATCTGCACTACACGATGGAGAATCCCAAGACTGGCGAGATGTTCCCACCCGACCCAGCGCGAGGCTGGATCACTGACTTCGCTGGCTATCAAGCGCTACTCTCGGATGACCGAGTCTGGTGGCCCACCAATTCCACAAAAGGTAATCCTCGGAAGAAGCGTTTCTTGTGGGAAACGAGCGAGCGCATGCCACTCTCCACCTTTTGGGCCGACACGAAGGGGCAGACAGGTGCAGACGAACTAGACGGAATCATGGGTTCCCGTGTATTCGCCTTTCCTAAGGCAGTCGATTTCATGTGCAGACTATTGGACGTAGCTTGTCCTGCGGACGCAATTATTCTCGACTCTTTCGCTGGCTCTGGCACTACCGCTCATGCAGTGATGAAACTCAATGCCATGGATGGCGGGAACCGGCGATTTGTCCTTGTTGAGATGGGCGATTATGCGGAGTCGATTACGGCTGAGCGCGTGAAGCGCGTCATGGGCGACTACGGGGCAACGAAGAGCATTCAGGGCCTCGGCGGTGGCTTCGACTACTACACCGTCGGCGAGCCGATGTTCCTCCCGGACGAGAACCTCAACGAGGCCGTCGGCACCGAGGCGATCCGGGGCTACGTGGCCTACAGCGAAGGCATCCCCGCCACTGACCGCACCACGCCCGACAACCCCCACAGTCCCTATCTCCTGGGCCTGAACCGGGAAACCGCCTGGCTGTTCCACTACGAACCCGACCGCGCCACCAGCCTGGACATGGATTTTCTCTCCGGCCTGCGCTTTGGCGGCGACATCGGCGCCGCCCGGCCGGGCACCTTCATCATCTACGCCGACCGTTGCCTGCTTTCGGCGGAGTTCATGCGCCGGCATGGCATCGTTTTCAAGAAAATACCGCGCGACATCACGCGCTTTTGAGGGAGCCCCCATGCCCATCCTGTCCATGTTCTACGGTATCGTGATTTACATGTATGCCTACGACAACCGCCAGCACAAGCGCCCGCATTTCCATGCGCGCTACGCCGAGTTCACGGCGGCCATCGCCATCGACGACGGCGAGTTGCTGGAGGGTGAACTGCCGCGCGCGAAGATGAAACTGGTACAGGCGTGGGCTGAAATCCATCGGGAAGACCTGATGGCGGATTGGGCGCTTGCGGTTCAAGGCCTGCCCGCCCAACGCATCAAACCCCTGGAGTGAGGTGAACCATGAATCGAGTATCGAGTGTGCAAGCCCTGAACGAGTTTCACCTGATGGTGCGCATGGCGGACGGCAAGAGCGGGGTGTTCGATATGCGGCCCTACATGGGCTCCGCTTTCTTCCGCGAACTGGAAGACGAGGCCTATTTCCGCCAGGTGGGGCTGTTCTTCGATGGCATTGGCTGGCCGAACGGGCAGGACATCGGGCCGGATACGATCGCCGCCGAGTTGCGGGCCGTGGTGGACACCGCCGCCTGATGGAACTCAAGGACTATCAGGCCCGCGTGCTGGCCGATCTGGCCGGCTACCTGGAGGTGCTGGACGGCACACCCAACCTCGCCCAGTCTTACCATGACTACTGGGCCGGCAAGGGCGTGCGGGTGGGCGGCCCCAATGGACAGCCGGGCGGCATGGAGCCCTACAAGAACACCGTGCCCGGCGTGCCGCACATCTGCGCCAAGGTGCCGACGGCGGGCGGCAAGACCTACATTGCCGTGAACGCCCTCGACACGGTGTTCAGCGCGCTGGCCAAACGCGCGCCCAGGCGGCCGAAGCTGGTGGTGTGGCTGGTGCCCTCGCTGACCATCCTGGACCAGACGGTGAAGGCCTTGAACAGCCCGGAACACCCCTACCGCAAGCGGCTGGATCAGTTGTTCCGGCACCGGGTAGCGGTGTACGAGAAACGCGACCTGCTGATGGGTGCCGGCTTCTCCCACGACACGGCGCGGGAGCAGCTGTCCATCGTGGTGATGAGCTTCGATTCGCTGCGCGCCAGGAACAAGGAAGACCGCAAGATTTACCAGGAGAACGGCAACCTGGCCTCGTTCCTCCAGCCCGACCAAGGCGACCCCAGCGACTGGTTATTGCCCGAACATGATCCATCAGCCTTGATCAACGTGATCCGGCGACTGCGGCCCGTGGTGGTGGTGGACGAGAGCCACAACGCCGAGAGCGAGTTGTCCGTGGAGATGATGAAGAACCTGAACCCGGACTTCATCCTCGACCTGACCGCCACGCCGCGTAACAACAGCAACATCATCAGCTTCGTGGACGCGCTGGTCCTGAAGAAGCAGCACATGGTGAAGTTGCCGGTGATCGTGGCCAACCGCAGCAGCAAGGCCGAGGTGATTGAGTCGGCCCTGATCCTGCGCCGGCAGCTCGAAGACCTGGCCAAGCAGGAGGAGGCTGCGAGCGGCAAGTACATCCGCCCCATCGTCCTGTTCCAGGCGCAGCCGCGCACCGACGATGACAACACCACCTTCGAGAAGATTCGCGACAAGCTGGTCGAGCTGAAGATTCCGGCCGAGCAGATCAGGATCAAGACCGCCGAGATCAACGAGCTGAAAGGTGTGGACCTGATGCACCGGGATTGTCCGGTGCGCTTCATCATCACGGTGAACGCGCTCAAGGAAGGTTGGGACTGCCCGTTCGCGTACATCCTGGCATCGCTGGCCGACAAGTCCTCGGCGGTGGACGTGGAGCAAATCCTGGGCCGTGTGCTGCGCATGCCCCATGTGCAGCAGCACGGCAACGACCTGCTGAACCTGTCCTATGTATTCACGGCCAGCAGCCGCTTCATGGATACTTTGCAAAGCGTGGTGAAAGGGCTGAACCGCGCCGGCTTCTCCGACAAGGACTATCGCGCCATCGATGCCCAGGCAACCGGCATGGGGCCGCGGCAGGGGGCGACTGGCGCCGAGCAGCTTCCCTTGGGTGGGCTGTTTACGGAAACGGAGGCCGAGGCGGGGGCGGGGGATGGCCTGGACGTGAGCACTGTTTCACCCGACTGGGAAGTCGCCGCCACCGCCGCGGCGGCGAATGTGGGCGGTAACGGCGGTGAGCCGGTTGCCGCGTCTGGGACAGCATTCGCGAACGTGGCCTTTGTCGCCGACATCAAGGCCCGCGCCCTGACGGAAAACCAGGCCTTCGAGGCGAAAGCGTCGGCCAGCAGTGACGATGTTTCACCGGAGTTGGAAGACAAGATGAACCGCCACAAGATCAAGGAAATCTTCCGCGAAGAAGCCTTGGCCACGCGCCTGCCCCAGTTCTTCATCCAGGTGCCAAACGGCGGATTCTTCGAGTCCGACCAGCCATTCCAGTTGTTCGAGCGCGAGGAACTGCTGAAGGAATTCAGGTTGTCCCAGTGCGACGCCACGATCTCGTTCGAGGATGTCGAAGCCGAGGTTTACCGTGTGGATCTGGAGCGGTTGGGCGACGAGAACTATGCCCCTCGCGCCTTCAAGTTGGCGGCGCGCGAGCGCGTACAGTTCACGAATTACCTGCTAAGCCTGTCGCGCGACAGTCAGGAGATGAACCTTGTGTCGCGCCTGGCTGAACTGATCGGCAACATGTACCCCATCACCGACCCGGAGGTGAAGTCGTACATCCGCCGGGTGGTGACCGGCATGAACGCCGAGCAATTGCGCGACTGCGTCGAGCGAGATGTCGCCTACGTCCGCAAGATCAAGCAGAAGATCACCACGCTGGCCAACGCCCACGCGCTGAAAACGTTCAGCGACATGCTGGACGTGGACCGCATCGCCATCCAGCCAAGTTTTGCGCTGCCGGAATCGATCACCCCGAGCGCCAATGCGTCAGCCATACCGAAAAGCCTGTATGTGGCGGAAGCGGCAATGGGCTACTTTGAGGGACGAGTGATCAACGATGTGGCCAACCTGGACAGCGTACGGTGGTGGCATCGCAACCTCTCGCGAGGCAAGGGCTTCAGGATCAACGGCTTCCTGAACCACTACCCGGATTTCATCGTCAAGACCAAGGCCGGCCGGATCATCGCGCTGGAGACCAAGGGTGACGACCGGGACAACACCGACTCCGAGCTGAAGTTGAAGCTGGGCAAGCTATGGGAGGCCAAGGCCGTGCGCCTAACCGGCCAAGACTTCCGCTTCATGATGGTGTTCGAGAACAACCCTATCGACGGAGCCGAGCGGCTGTCCGATGCTTTGAATAAGATTGGGCAGTTGTGACGACGCGAAGGCGCGCTGGGGATCATGCTCACGATGTTCCCCAATACTGGAGCAAGTGCCCGGGTGGCGCATCAGTCAGCGTCCGCTAGCGATAGATCAGGACCGGGAGCCTGCCGTGGGTCAGCACCCGCTGGGTTTCCGAGCCGAGCAGCAGCGCGCTCACGCCGCGCCGGCCGTGGGAGGCCATGAAGATGAGGTCGCAGGCCTGGTCCTCGGCCGCCGCGATGATCCCTTCATAGGGCATGTCGCATTCCGTGCTCAGGGTCTCGCAGGCGACGCCCAGGTCGCCCGCGGTTTGGGCGGCGGCGGCCAGCAGGGTTTTGGCCTGCTTGTCCATGGCGGCCGTGAAGGCCTGGTCGATGCCGAAATCGCCCATGACCATCTCGCCGGAAACATAGGCGGGGCAGTAGCCGGGCTTGGCGTAATAGAAGAGCAGGCGGGCGCCGGTTTCCCCGGCGAACGCGCAGGCGGCCTTGGCCGCCGCGTTGGAGGGTTCGCCGCCGTCGATGGGTACCAGGATTTTCTTGAACATGATCGGTCTCCTTTCCTACTTCAAATTTAGGCCACCACAGGCCCCGGACGTTGCTGTCCGCGTAGCACGGTTGCGGCGCCTCGACGCCGCTACGGGGCCGAGTCCGGGACGGGCGCCAGGGCCGGCTGGTTCGTGTGCAGGAAGCCGCGATCCAGCACCACCCGCCGCAACAGGCCCGGGTGGCCGAACAGGCCGCGGGCGAGCAGGGCGCGGATGCCAGCCGGAAGCAGGTCCGCGAATGAGTCGGCGGGCCCTTCGCCGTCGCCGAAACGCGCGCGCAGGCGCTCCGGGTAGGTCGCCAGACGCCGCGCGCTGTAATCGCCACGGGCTTCGATGATCGTCCGGGCCGCCAGCAGGCCGGATTCCACCGCCGGCCGGATGCCTTCGCCGCTCTTCGGATAGGCCAGGCCGGCCGCGTCGCCCACCAGCAGGGCGCCGTCGGCGAACAGGACGCGCGGGCTGTGGCCGCGCAGCAGATAGGCGTGGCCGCGCAGGCGGCCGGGCGGTTGCGGAAGGCCCCGTTCCCGCTGCATGTAGGCGAGGAAGCCCTCGACATGGGCCGCGAGTCCCTGGCGGTCGTCGCGGCCCAGGCCGACGTTGAGGTAATCCCCCTTGCGGAAGCACCAGCCGTAACCGGCCAGGTCGGCGCAGAAATAGAGTTCCGGCCGCTCGCCGGAGACCTGGCAGCCGGCCCGCCCGTCTTCCGGCAGCAGGAATTCGATTTCCTGGGCCACCACGGCCGGTTCACCGCCGGGGTGGGCGCCCAGTTCCCGGGCCACCGGGCAGGCGTGGCCGCCGGCGCCCACCAGCATGGGGGCGCGGATGCGGTCGTCGACCACCCATTCCTTGCCGTCGCGCCGGGGGGAACGCGCCGGTTCGCCGGTCAGCAGACGGGCGCCCGAGCGCCGCAACAGGTAGTCGTCGAACTCGCGGCGGCGGATGCCGTAGCTGACGATCTCCGGATAGGGGATGTCGGTGGTGGATTGGGTTCGATCGACGTCCGCCATCAGTCCCACGCGGAAGCCGCGGATGGGCTGAAGCACATGCTCGCGGCCGTATTCCCCGGGGTCGATTTCCAGTGACGCCAGTACCGCGGGGGTGATCCAGCCGGCGCAGACCTTGTCCCGGGGAAAGCTGGCCTGGTCCAGCACCGCCACGTCCAGACCGGCCCGCCGCAAGGCCCAGGCGCAGGCCGACCCGGCCGGGCCGCCGCCGACGATCAGGACTTCGGCGCGTTCCATGGCACCTCCGTCTTGTCGTAGAGGTAGGCCCGGGTCCAGGGAATGGCGTTGTCCCCGTTGCGCTGGAACAGGACCTGGAACAACTGCAGATGCCCGCCGCGGAAGGCCGCCAGGGAGCCGCACAGATACAGGTGCCAGGCCCGCAGGAACAGGGGTCCGAACATGGACTCGACCCGGTCCGCCGCCGCCTCGTAGCGGGCCAGCCAGTGCTCCAGGGTCCGGGCGTAATGCAGCCTGAGGTTTTCCACGTCCAGCACCGACAGGCCGGCCGGCTCGAAGACTTCCATCATCTCCCGCAGGGTGGGGGGATAGGCGCCGGGAAAGATGCGGCGCTCGATCCAGGGATTGAGGGGCGCCGAATAATCCGTGCCGATGGCGTGGATGAAGCCGCGTCCCCGCGCGCCGAGGCAGCGGTCGATGACGGCGCCGAGTTCCTTGTAGTGGCGGCGCCCCACGTGTTCCAGCATGCCCACCGAGACGAACGCGTCGTACTCGCCCCGGATGGCGCGGTAATCGTCCTCCACGTATTCCACCCGGTCGTCCAGGCCCTCGGCGCGGGCGCGTTCACGGGCGTAGGCGACCTGTTCCCGGGAAATGTTGTAGGCGCGGACCCGCGCACCGTATTCCCGCGCCATGTGCAGGGCCAGGGCGCCCCAGCCACAGCCGGCCTCGACCACCCGTTCGCCCGGCTGCAGCCGCAACTTGCGGCAGACGTGGTCCATCTTCGCCACCTGGGCCTGTTCCAGCCCGATCGACGGCTCGGGGAAATAGGCGCAGGTGTAGAGCAGCTGATCATCCAGCCAGAGCCGGTAGAACGCGTTGCCCAGGTCATAGTGGTGGTGGATGTTGGCGGTGGACTGCCCGAGCAGGTTGGAGCGCGGGGCGTGGACCAGGCCCAGCAGGCGGCAGGCCCATCCTTTCCTGATGCCCTGGGCCTTGTTGATGGCTTCGATCAGTTCCGTCAGGTCGCCTTCGACCTGGAGACGGCCGCTGCTATAGAGCTCGCCGAACTGGAACTGGGGATCGAGGGCCAGCCGCAGCAGGGCGCCGGGATCGCGCAGATGCACCTTGATGCGCGCCGGTTCGCCGGCCTTGCCCGTGATCGTTTCCCCGCCCCAGGTCACCAGGGCCACGGACGGATTGCCCAGGGCCGCGAGCATGGACTTGAGCAGCCCGCGCTCGGGGGCGGACACGCGTCTTCCCGGTCCGGAGAATTCACCGCCGCTGGCCCGCAATGAAATGCCCAGCGGGTTGCAGGACGCCCCCTCCATGGTTTTCATCCGTCGCATGTCGCCCCTTTCCTCGTTCCGCCGGAAAGTCAGTCCATGCCTGGCGCCTGCCAGAAACCCGCGCCAGATCCCTCATCCCCACTATAGATGACCCATTCACCAGGCCGCCCTGGCGTCCCGTTGGGCCGCTCCGCCCGTGGCGGGATTCGCTTTGTCTATGCTTGAAGCAGGGCGGCGGTCGGGGATGCGGGAAGCGGCCCGCCTGGAAACGGGGCATACCGGACAAAGCCCGCGCCCCACGGCGCGGCAAGCGTTGGATTCAGGATGAAGCGATGACGGGCTGGACCCATTTCCCCCACATGGCCGACATCGGCGTGCATGGTTTCGGCGCCACGCCGGAGGAAGCCTTCGAACAGGCGGCCCTGGCCATGACCGCGGTCATCACCGATCCCGCCACGGTGCGGGCGGACACCGCCGTGGAAGTCACCTGCGCCGCGCCGGACCTGGAGTTGCTGCTGGTGGACTGGCTCAACGCCTGGGTCTACGAAATGGCCACCCGCGGCATGCTGTTCTCCCGCTTCCGGGCGACCCTGGCCGATGGCGGCCTGCGCGGCCGGGGTTGGGGCGAGCCCCTGGACCGGGCGCGCCACCGCCCGGTGGTGGAGATCAAGGGCGCCACCTACACCGCGCTGCGGGTCTGGGAGGATGAAGACGGCATCTGGCACGCCCGGTGCGTGGTGGATGTATGAGCAGGGCAAACAATAGGAGACCGTCATGAACCTGGCCCTCCTGCACAAGATCACCGCCACCCTCTGGCGCGTCGAGCCCCGCGGCGCCATGCGCGTGCCCGCCCTGCTGTTCGCCGACGAGGGCCTGCTGCGGGAGATGGACGAGAAGGTCTACGAGCAACTGTGCAACGTGGCCGCCCTGCCGGGCATCGTCGGCGCCGCCTGCGCCATGCCCGACGCCCACTGGGGTTACGGCTTCCCCATCGGCGGCGTGGCGGCCTTCGATGCCGAAGAGGGCGGCGTCATCTCCGCCGGCGGCGTCGGCTTCGACATCTCCTGCGGGGTGCGCACCCTGCGCACCGGCCTGAAGCGCGATGACATCGAGCCCCTCAAGACGCGCCTGGCGGAGCACTTGTTCAAGCGCATTCCCGCGGGCCTGGGCAGCACCGGCGCCCTGCGCCTGACCGGCCACGAGATGGACGCCATGCTCAAGGGCGGGGCCCGCTGGGCGGTGCAACGGGGTTACGGCACGGAAGCGGACCTGGAACGCATCGAGGAGCACGGCCGCATGGCGGGGGCCGAGCCCGACAAGGTGTCCGCGCACGCCAAGGAACGCCAGAAAAACGAAATGGGCACACTGGGTTCCGGCAACCATTACCTGGAAGTACAGCACGTGACGGCGGTCCACGATGGCGCCATCGCCAGGGACTACGGCCTGGCGGCGGGCGACGTGGTGATCACCATCCATTGCGGCTCGCGGGGACTGGGCCACCAGATCGGCACCGACTACCTGAAGGAGATGGTCATGGCCGCGCCGCGCCACGGCATCAGCCTGCCGGACCGGGAACTGGCCTGCGCGCCGCTGGGGTCCGAGCTGGGGCGCGCCTACCTGGGCGCCATGCGCGCCGGCGTCAACTGCGCCCTGGCCAACCGCCAGATCCTCACCCAGCTGACCCGGGAGGCTTTCGCCGACCTCCTGCCGGCGGCCCGGCTGGACCTGGTCTTCGACGTTTCCCACAACACCTGCAAGGAGGAGGAACACGTCGTGGACGGGCGGAAGCGCCGCCTGTTCGTGCACCGCAAGGGCGCCACCCGGGCCTTCGGTCCGGGCCACGCCTCGTTGCCCGCGGAACTGCGCCAGGCGGGCCAGCCGGTGATCATCGGCGGCAGCATGGGCACCGCGTCCTACATCCTCGCCGGCGGCGGCGCCGGGGCGAGCTCGGCCGTCGACCATGCCTTCGCGTCCGCCTGCCATGGGGCCGGCCGCAACATGAGCCGCAACCAGGCCAGCAAACGCTGGCAGGGCCGGGAGGTGGTGGAAGCCCTGGCCGCGCGCGGCATCCTCATCCGCGGCGCGTCCCCGCGCGGCGTGGCGGAGGAGGCGCCAGGCGCCTACAAGGACGTCACCGCCGTGGTGGATGCCGCGGAGGCCGCCGGCCTGGCGAAGAAAGTGGCCAGGCTGGAGCCCCTGGTCTGCATCAAGGGCTAGGAGTCTGTCGGCCTAGTCCGCGTCACAGGTCGAGGGCGTGCCTGACCCGGGCGCTGAAGTCCTGGGGCGTCGGCGAGATGATTTCCTCGGGAATGGCGAACTTGCGCGTCAGGCGCGCGTGGTTCTCGAAGCCATAGGAAACGATGAAGGGGTGGAGGCCGGAGGCCATGGCCGCGGCGAAGTCCTTGTGCTCGTCGCCGCAGGCGTAGGCGCGCGCCGGGTTGATGTCGAAGCGGGCGCGCGCGGCCCTGAAGTAGGGCGTCTTGTCCTGGCGCAAGGGGACGTAGTCGAGGAAATCCAGTCCGCCGATCTCCAGGTCGTGCCTGGCGAACAGCCGCGCCAGGGTGATCTCCGGTTCGTGGGTGACATTGCGGGTGACCATTCCGACGCGGATGTCGGGGGACGCGAGCAGGTCGCGGATCAGTTCGGCCATGCCGGGATACAGCCGCGCTTCTTCCCGGTAGATCTCGGTGAGGGTGGCGAGCAGGCCCTTGCGCCCCTGCTTGCCGAAGTGCTTGGCCAGGTTGCGCGGGAACTCCTTGAGTCCGCCCAGGTACTTGAACAGGTTGCGGCGCTTCTGGAAGCGGTCGAGATCGCCGATATCCATGCCATGGCGGGCGAAGGCGATGTCGATGGCGGAGAAGGCGTCGATCACGGTGCCGTCGGCATCGATGATGATCAGGCGGTCCTTGCTGCGGTACATGCCATGCCCGGAGGTGTGGTGTCGTCGGTACACATGAATGACGATTTTGTGAGATTGGCGTTGCGGGACGATGACAGGGATGTGACGGAATTATTGCCGCACGCCCTCTGGCAAGTGCTTCGCCGTTCACCCCCCGTTCACATCGGCGCAATCTGCTTGTCATTTTGGGTTCACGGGAGTCGGTGATCATGGATCGAATTCAATCCATGGAGCCTCCGATGCCGCTCGAAGTGGGAAGGCGCACGCCGGGCCGCGGCCCGTTCAGGTCCCGCGCGGAAGCGGTGGCCGTCCGCGGGCCCGTGGAATCATGCTTTATCGATTTCCGATGCGTGGCCTGGCGCGCGTTTCTGTGCCTGGCCATGATGCTGGCGCCCGGCTGGGCCCCGGCCGGAACCGGCGCGGTGGCAAACCTGGAACCCCGCGCGCGCCTGGACGGGGTCGAGCTGGTGCTCAACGGCGCCGGCCTGCGCAATTTCCTCTTCCTGGACGTCTATGCCGTGGCCCTGTATCTGCCCAGGCGGCAGACCCAGGCGGACGACGTGCTCAGGCACGATCTGCCGCGCCGGGTGTGGATCACCTTCCTGCGCGAGGTCTCCCCGGAGCGCGACCTGGAATACCTGCTGGTCAGCCTGCGGGAGAACAGCACGCCCGAGGAGCTCGCGCCGATGCAGGAGCGGATCGAGCAATTCATGCAAATGATCCGCGCCGCGGGCCCCCTGGCCAAGGGAAGTGTCGTGCGGCTGGATTACCTGCCCCGGATCGGCACCCGCGTCTGGCTGAACCAGCGCCACGTGGGCACGGTGCCGGGCGCGGATTTCAACCGCGCCGTGCTCAGGATCTGGCTTGGGGCGCAGCCCACCCAGGAAAGCCTGAAGCGGGCGCTGCTCGGGGAAACCGGGGAAACGATCTGATGCCGTCGCGCGGTGACCACAGACTGTCTACCGGCCTGTGCCGCCGCTGACCGCCGCGGCGGTATTCCCGCGCCGTCCGGTGGGCGGCGGCGAGCCCGGGCCACTACCGGGATGATCCGGGCTCGGGCCGCGGGCGATGCGGCCCTCGGCCGCGCGCCGCATAATCCGCGTGTCGCTCGATCCATGGCGAACTGCCTCGCTGCCAACATGCCGACACAACACCTACCCGAACTTGTCGAACTGAACCGCCTGCTGGACGAGGCGACGGATGCGATCTCGGTGCGCGTGGCGCACCGGGTCGAGGTGGGCGGCGCCAGCCTGCCCATCCATGTCCTGGCCCTGGGCAACCCCGATCCCACCCTGCCGGCGATCGGCTATTTCGCCGGTGTGCACGGCCTGGAGCGGATCGGCACGCGGGTGCTGCTGGTGTTCCTGCGCGGCCTGCTCAATCGCCTGAAGTGGGATCCCCTGTTGCACCGGCAGCTCGAAAGCCTGCGCATGGTCTTCGTGCCCCTGGTCAATCCGGGCGGCATGTGGCTCAACCGGCGCTGCAATCCGAATGGCGTCGATCTCATGCGCAACGCGCCGCTGGACGCGCTGGAACGCGTGCCCTTCCTGCTCGGCGGCCAGCGTTTCAGCGCCCGCCTGCCCTGGTATCGCGGCCTGGCCGGCCTGCCCATGCAGGCGGAAAGCCAGGTCCTGGGGAGCGTGGTCGCGGAAGAACTGCTGCCGCGCCGGTTCAGCCTGGCGCTGGATTGCCATTCCGGCTTCGGCCTGCGCGACCGCATCTGGTTTCCCTACGCCCATACCGCCAAGACTTTTCCCCACCTGCCGGAAGTGCACGCGCTGAAGGACCTGTTCGACCAGACCTATCCCACCCACAACTACGTGGTGGAGCCCCAGAGCCGGCAATACCTGGCCCATGGCGACCTCTGGGACCATTTCTATCTGGAGGCGCGGGCACAGGCGGGCGGGGCCGAACGGGTATTCCTGCCGCTGACCCTGGAAATGGGCTCCTGGCTGTGGGTGAAGAAGAACCCGCGTCAACTGTTCTCCCTGCAGGGCCTGTTCAACCCGCGCCCCGGGCACCGCCTGCACCGCATCCTGCGGCGACATCTGCTCTGGCTGGATTTCCTGGCGCGCGCCGCCTGTGGCTGGCAACACTGGCTGCCCCGGGGCGACGAGCGCATGCGGCACAAGAAGCTGGCCATGTCCGAGTGGTACGGCTGGCACCGGCACCCATGACCACCTGGGTATTCCTGCGCGGCCTGGCGCGCGAGGCGCGGCACTGGGGCGATTTTCCCGCCCGGTTCCGCGCGACCTGCGGGGGAGACATTCTCGTCCCCGACCTGCCCGGCAACGGGCGCCTGTGGGCCGAAACCAGCCCGACCCGGGTGGAGGACATGGCGGAAGCCTGCCGCCGCCAACTGCGGGAGCAGGGCAGGGCCCCGCCCTATCACCTGCTGGGCCTGTCGATGGGCGGCATGGTGGCGGTGGCCTGGGCCAGGGACCATCCCGACGAATGCCGGGGGGCGGTCCTGATCAATACCAGCCTGCGTCCCCACGGCCGCCTCCACGAGCGCCTGCGACCGGGCGCCATGGTCGCGCTGCTGCGGATGTCGGCGGCCGGCCGCGAAGAACGGGAGCGCGCCATCCTGGAACTCACCAGCGCCCGCGCGGCCGAATTGCGCCATGTCCTGCCTGCCTGGAACGAGTGGGCGCGCGAATGCCCGGTGGCGCGCGGCAACGCCCTGCGCCAGTTGCTGGCCGCCGCGCGCTTCTCCGCCCCGGAAAAGCCCGCCGTGCCCCTCCTCATCCTGGCCGGCGCCCGCGATCGCATGGTGCGGCCCGCCTGTTCACGACGACTGGCGCGCGCCTGGAACGCCGGCTTCGCCCTGCATCCTGCCGCCGGGCACGACCTGCCGCTGGACGATGGCGACTGGGTGGCGAAGGCGGTGAGGAATTGGCTGGCCCGCGGGGCCGCCTAATGGACAATCGGACAATCCGGACAATCCGGGTTGAATCTGGCTTTCGCTAGAGTGATCGAGCGGGCTCGCCCGCTATCCGCCGCGCAACTTGTGAATGACTCTCCAGGCCACATACCCGCGCCGCAGCCATTTGCCGACACGGGCAGGGCGCAGCAGCGCGAACAAGGCGACGCCGCCGACGATCCAGGCGGGATGGCGCCTGACGACGCGGAGCAGGTTCAGCCCCCGGTCCAGACGCGCCAGGGGAAGGCGCCACGGCTCGACGCATTGGGCCAGCGTCGTTCGCTGCGCGGCGGCCTGGGCGATCAGGCGCTCACGCCGCTCGGCCTGACTGGGCTTGTTCATGATCGGGTGAGCTGCTGCCGGTCCTTGCGCAATTCCGACAGGCTCGCGGCGAACAGTTTCGGCTTGCTCCTCGCCTTGCTCAGGGCCATGGCCCACGCGGCGACACCCGCCGTCAGGAAGGCGCCGGCCAGCAGGCCCAGCACCAGGAGGCGGTGCGTGTCCCAGAACGCGGCCACCAGCAGCATGGCCGCCAGCACCGCGCCAATCCCGAGGAAAAACAGGCCGACCAGCGCCAGCACCAGGAGCGAGAGCAAGTGGGCCCGCTCCTCCTCCAGGTCCGAGGCCAACAGATCGAGACGCGTATGGGCGATGGCGACCAGGGTTGCCGCCAGCGCCTTCAGCGACTCGAGCAACCCCCTGCTGTCGCCGGGTGGGGATTCGGGCATGGCGAAGCGGCTAGCGGCGACCCATGAACCAGCCGATCAGCAGGCCGAGGCCGGCGGCGACGCCGATGGCTTTCCAGGGATTCTCGTGCACATATTCGTCGGTGGCCTTGGCGGCCTCCTTGGTCCTGGCGATGAGCGCCTCCTGGGCGTCGGCCAGCCTGGCTTTCATGGCCCGCAAGGATTCTTCCGCCTTGGCGCGCACCTCCGCCAGCTTCTCGCCGCCTTGCCCGGCGGTGGCTTTCAGCAGGGCTTCCGCATCCGCGACCACCACCTTGAAATCGGTGATCAATTGTTCGCTGGTGACTTCACTGGAAAATTCTTTCATGGCGTGCTCCGTTGTCAGCTTCATCGGGTTGATGCGGATCCCCGTGTTTCTCGAAAACCGCAAGGCCACCTGATCTTCGAACGCCCTAGCCTCACTCAAGACCATCAGACGTCGTTGAACGGATACCCTCTCCTTCTTCATAGCACTCCCTTGGCCGCCGCACATTTCCAGGGGGGGGCCGGCCCCATCGGTCTGGCTGGGAGTCGGCAATGGCCGGGCCAGATTGTCGGAGACCGACACCGCCACGCCCCCGGATCAGCATGAAGATCGCCCAGCCCCATCGGGATATGGCGAGCAGAAAGGCGGCCGCCGCCCGGCGGGAATGACAACGGGAACGGCATCAGACCGGCCGTCAGCTTGTGGATTTGAACCAGGGACCCGCGGATTATTAGTCGCCTCCGTAGGTCACGGGCACGCGACGCAACGCACCAGAAAACGTGATAAATCAGGCGCCAACAAGAGTTACGCCGCTATGCAATGCGATGTATGGAGTTGCAGGGCGTGTCTCATGACGTACCTCGCAATGCCTGTCTCGTGAATCTGGCGGCTTAACTGATGTCTACGCATGAACGTGTGAGGGACAGCCAGGGAATTATCGTTTGCCTTGTTCGTATTGCCTTGCAGGCAGAAAATTCACGTGAAACGAAAAGAGGGGAGATCGTTTGTCCATGCGGCTTGAACAACTTCAGCCCAACGCAACCATCCGCGGCGTCCTGCCAGACACCCTGGTGACGGTGGTCAGCGTCCAGTGGTTCGGCTCCGAGGCCCTCGAACTCACCTACAAGACCGCTACCGGCAAGCTCGCCAACGAACTCCTCTACCGTCATGACGAACCCCGCCTGGCGCTTGTCGAGGAAGGACGGCCCTGGAGTTTCGACGGCGACGGCGCCCTGTTCCGCCTGGTCTCCGAAGCCCAGCGCATCAGGCTCGCCCATCTGTTCGATCCCATGATGGCGGTGCACAGCGCCATCGTCGAGCCCCTGCCGCACCAGATCACCGCCGTCTACGAGCACATGCTGCCGCGCCAGCCCCTGCGCTTCCTGCTGGCCGACGACCCGGGCGCGGGCAAGACCATCATGGCCGGCCTGCTCATCAAGGAGCTCATGGCCCGCGGCGACCTGCAGCGCTGCCTGATCGTCTGCCCGGGGGGGCTGGCCGAACAATGGCAGGACGAGCTCTACCAGCGCTTCCACCTGCCCTTCGACATCCTCACCAACGACAAGCTGGAAGCCGCCCGCACCGGCAACTGGTTTCTCGAGACCAACCTCGCCATCGCCCGCCTCGACAAGCTCTCGCGCAACGAGGAGGTACAGCGGAAGCTCCAGGCCCCGGACTGCCGCTGGGACCTCGTGGTCTGCGACGAGGCCCACAAGATGTCGGCCACCTTCTTCGGCGGCGAGGTCAGCTACACCAGGCGCTACCGGCTGGGCCAGCTGCTCTCCACCCTGACACGGCACTTCCTGCTGATGACCGCCACGCCGCACAACGGCAAGGAGGAAGACTTCCAGCTCTTCATGGCGCTGCTGGACGGCGACCGCTTCGAGGGCCGCTTCCGCGACGGCGTGCATACCTCCGACGTGTCCGACCTGATGCGGCGGCTGGTCAAGGAAAGCCTGGTCAAGTTCGACGGCAAGCCGCTCTTCCCCGAGCGCATCGCCTACACCGTTCCCTATCGTCTCTCGGACCCCGAAACCGCCCTTTACCGCGCCGTCACCGAATACGTGCGCAACGAATTCAACCGCGCCGAAGCCCTGCAGAACGACAAGCGCGCCGGCACCGTCGGCTTCGCCCTCACCATCCTGCAGCGGCGTCTCGCCTCATCGCCCGAGGCCATCTACCAGTCACTGCGTCGTCGACGCGAACGACTGGAGGGCCGCCTGCGCGAGATGGAACTCCTGCAACGCGGCGGACAGACCGCTCCAAGCCTCGCCATGGCCAGTCCCGGGCTGAACGACGAGGACCTGGAGGACCTCGACGAGGCGCCCGACATCGAAGTCGAGGCCACCGAGGAAGAGGTCCTCGATCAGGCCACCGCCGCGCGCACCATCGAGGAACTGCGCATCGAGATCGAGACCCTCAAGGGGCTCGAGGGCCAGGCGCTGGCCGTGCGCAACAGCCGCCAGGACACCAAGTGGCGCGAGCTGGCCAGCCTGCTGGGCGAAATCTTCACGCCCGCGGGCATCGTCGGCAACGGCGGCCCGCTGGCGCGGGAACCGGATGCCCGCTATGGCACCGCCAAGGTGCCGCCGCCCAAGCCTTCGATCCACCAGAAGCTGGTCATCTTCACCGAGCACCGGGACACGCTGAATTACCTGGAAGGACGCATCGCGACCCTGCTCGGGCGCAGGGAAGCGGTCGTCATCATCCATGGCGGCACCGGCCGCGAGGACCGCCTCAAGGCCCAGGAAGCCTTCAAGCACCACCCGGACGTGAAGGTCCTGCTGGCCACCGATGCCGCCGGCGAAGGCATCAACCTGCAGCGCGCCCACCTCATGGTCAACTACGACCTGCCCTGGAACCCCAACCGGATCGAGCAGCGTTTCGGCCGCATCCACCGCATCGGCCAGACCGAGGTCTGCCACCTGTGGAACCTGGTGGCCGAGGAAACCCGGGAAGGCGACGTCTACCGCCGCCTTCTTGAAAAGCTGGAACAGGCCCGGCAGGCCCTGGGCGGCCAGGTGTTCGACGTGCTCGGCAAGCTCATCTTCGAGCAGGACGGCAAGATGCGCTCTCTGCGCGACCTCCTCATCGATGCCATCCGCTACGGCGAGCAGCCCGAGGTCAAGGCCTACCTCGACCGCGTCCTCGACACCGCCCTGGATCGCGGTCACCTGCAGGATCTCCTCGAAGAACGGCAGCTGGTCCACGACAGCATGGACGCCAGCCGCGTGCAGCGCATCCGCGAAGACATGGAACGCATCGAGGCCCGCCGCCTGCAACCGCACTACATCGAGTCCTTCTTCCTGGAGTCCTTCAAGCGACTGGGCGGCAATGCCAAGCAGAGGGAGCCGCGCCGCTATCAGGTGACCCACGTCCCGGCGATGGTCCGCAACCGCGACCGTCTCATCGGCCAGCGCGAGGTGGTGCTTCCCCAGTACGAGCGCATCGCCTTCGAGAAGAGCCTGGTCGCCCCCGCCGGCGAGACCCCGGCGGCTTTCGTCTGCCCCGGCCACCCGCTGCTGGACGCCGTCATCGACCTGACCCTGGAGCGCAATCGCGATCTGCTCAAGCGCGGCGCGGTGCTGGTGGACGAACGAGACCACGGCCTGGAGCCCCGGGTCATGTTCTACCTGGAACACGCCATCCAGGACGCCAGCCTCACCCGTGAGGGCCATCGGCGCGTCATTTCCATGCGGATGCTCTATGTCGAACTGGACAGGGCCGGGGACGTCCGCCATGTGCACTACGCCCCCTACCTGGATTACCGGCCCCTGCGGGAGGAGGAGCCCGGCATCGAGGCCATCCTGAAGCGGCCGGAGAGCGCCTGGATCGACCGTGGCCTGGAGCAGCGGGCCCTGGCGCATGCCGTCACCCAGGTCGTGCCCGAGCACCTGGCCGAGGTTAAAGCCGGCAAGCTCGCCCTCATCGCCAAGACCGAGGCCGCGGTGAAGGACAGGCTCACCAAGGAAATCGTCTACTGGGATCACCGGGCCGAGGAACTGAAGCTGAAGGAACAGGCTGGCCACCCCAACGCCCGGCTCAACTCGGAGGAGGCCCGCAAGCGTGCCGACAACCTCCATGCCCGTCTCCAGAAGCGCCTCGAGGAGCTCAAGCTGGAAGGGCAGATCTCCCCCCTGCCGCCGGTGGTGCTGGGCGGCTTCCTGGTCGTGCCGGTTGGACTTGTCCAGGCCATGTCGGGCCAGGCGGGCCCCGTCGCGCCGCAGCCCGTGGACACCCAGGCCAGCGCCGCCCGTGCCCGCGCCATCGTCATGGAGATCGAGCGCAACCTCGGTTTCGATCCCACTGACCGCGAGACGGAAAAACTCGGCTATGACATCGAAAGCCGGGTGCCGGGCACCGGCAAGCTGCGTTTCATCGAGGTCAAGGGGCGGGTGGCGGGTGCGCCCACCATCACCGTCACCCGCAACGAGATCCTCTACTCGCTCAACAAGCCCGACGACTTCATCCTCGCCATCGTCGAATTCTTCGAGGATGGCTCCCACCAGGCGCACTACCTGCGTGAGCCCTTCAAGCGGGAGCCGGATTTCAACGCCATCGTGGTCGGCTACGACTTTGCCGGGCTGATCGCGCGTGCCGAAGCGCCCCGATGATTCCCGATGGCGCCGCCCAAGGAAGTTCGGGCTGATCCATGGATTCCGAGTAGATTTCATAGCATGGACCTTCACCAACTGCTTCTCGCCCCCGAAGGCAAAACCCTCGAATTCAAGCGGGATCTGTCATCGCCCCAGGGCGTCCTGCGGACCCTGGTGGCCTTTGCCAATACCGCCGGGGGGACGCTCCTGATCGGTGTCGAGGACGGCAGCCGGTCGGTTTGCGGCCTGCAGGACGTACTCGCCGACGAAGAACGGCTGGCCAACCTGATCGCCGATGCCATCGAACCGCGCCTGGTACCGGACATCGAAATCCTGCCCTGGCGCAACACCCAGCTGCTGGCCGTGATCGTCCACCCCAGCCCCAGCCGGCCGCATCACCTGAAACGCGAGGGTGCCGAGCAAGGCAGCTATGTGCGGGTCGGTTCCAGCAACCGGCGTGCCGATGCCGCCCTCATCGCCGAGATGCGCCGCTACGCCCTGGGCGAAAGTTTTGACGAGCAGCCCCTGCCGGAACTCGACTCGGAAGCCATCGACTTCCGAGCCGCTTCCGAGTCCTTCGCCCCGGCGCGCGTGCTCAAGCGTGGTGACCTCGGCACGCTGCGCCTGCTCACCCGTCATCAAGGACGAAACGTGCCCACCGTCGGGGGGGTTCTGCTGTTCGGCCAGAATCGTCTGAACACCTTTCCCGATGCCTGGATTCAGGTCGGACGCTTTGCCGGCACCGACAGGTCGCGCATCCTCGACCATGCCGAATTGACCGGGCCGCTCATCCCCGCCCTGGATGCGGCTCAGGCCTTCATCCGCAAGCACCTGCAGCGGGCGGCCGAAATTGGCGACCTGCGCCGAAGCGACCGCTGGAGCCTGCCGCTGGTGGCCGTGCGCGAGGCGCTGATCAACGCCGTGGCGCATGCCGACTACGCCCAGCGCGGCGCGCCCATCCGCGTCGCGCTGTACGACGACCGTCTTGAAATCGAAAACCCGGGCCTGCTGCCCTTCGGCCTGGACGTGGACGATATCCGGCGAGGGATCTCTCGCCTGCGCAACCGGGTCATCGGCCGCGTCTTTCATGAACTGGGCCTGATCGAACAATGGGGCAGCGGCATCCAGCGCATGACGGCCGCCTGCCTCGATGCCGGACTGGCCGCGCCGGAGCTGGAAGAGATCGGCCTGCGCTTCCGCGTCACGCTGCGCACCACCCCCATGACCGCCACCAAGGTCGATGCCCTGGACCAAGCCATCCTGGACCTGCTTGCCGATCTTGCCGGTCACACCACCGCTGAAATCGCCCACCATATTGCCCGCACGACCCGCGCCACCCGCACCCGTCTCGTCGCCCTCATCGAGCGTGGTCTGGTCCGCGAAATCGGCAGCGGCCCGCGCGACCCGAAACGATGCTATTACTCGACCCGCACGCCATGACCCCCAAGAAAAAACTCATCGAAGTTGCCCTGCCGCTGGAGGCCATCAACAAGGCCGCGGCGCGGGAGAAGTCCATCCGCCACGGACACCCTTCCACCCTGCACCTGTGGTGGGCGCGGCGTCCCCTGGCGGCGGCGCGGGCGGTGATCTTCGCGCAGATGGTGGACGACCCCTCGGCGCACCCGGACCTGTTCCCCACCGAGAAGAAGCAGGAGAAGGAGCGGCAGCGGCTGTTCCGCATCCTCTCGGACCTGGTGCAGTGGGAGAACACCACCAACGAGACCGTGCTGCGGGCGGCCCGCGAGGAGATCTGGCAGAGCTGGCGCTATGCCTGCGCCGAGCACGCCGACCACCCGCGCGCCAGGGAACTGTTCGACCGACACACGCTGCCCGCCTTCCACGACCCCTTCGCCGGCGGTGGCGCGCTGCCGCTGGAGGCCCAGCGGCTGGGGCTGGAAAGCTACGCCAGCGACCTCAACCCGGTGGCGGTGCTGATCAACAAGGCGATGATCGAGATTCCGCCGCGCTTCGCCGGCAAGCCGCCGGTTCATCCACAAACAGGAACCCTCTCCCCGCGCGGGAGAGGGCAGGGTGAGGGGGCCCTGTTCGCCAAGGAATGGCAGGGCGCCCAGGGCCTCGCCGAGGACGTGCGCCACTACGGCCAGTGGATGCGCGACGAGGCGGAAAAGCGCATCGGCCACCTCTACCCCAAGGTCCAGGTCACCGCCGCGATGGTTGATGACCCCAACAACCCGCGCCCCGACCTCAAGCCCTACGTCGGCCAGCAGCTCACCGTCATCGCCTGGCTGTGGGCGCGCACCGTCAAGAGCCCCAACCCGGCCTTCGCCCACGTGGACGTGCCGCTCGCCTCGACCTTCATGCTCTCCACCAAGGCGGGCAAGGAAGCCTACGTCGAACCCGTCCTCACGCCCTCCCCCCTCGCGCGGGAGGGCGGGGGTGGGGGGGCAAGCGGCTACCGCTTCACGGTCAAGGTCGGCAAGCCGAAGGATGCGGAGACGGCGAAGAACGGCACCAAGCTGGCGCGCGGCGCGAACTTCAAGTGCCTGATGTCGGATGCGCCGATTGCCTCCGACCACATCTATGGCGAGGCCAACGCCGGACGCATGGGGGCGCGGCTGATGGCCATCGTCGCCGAAGGCACGCGCGGCCGGGTCTATCTCGCCCCGACGCCGGAACACGAAGCCGCCGCGCTCAAGGCCCGGCCCGAATGGAAGCCGGAAGTTGCCATGCCCGAGAACCCGCGCTGGTTCTCGCCGCCGCTCTATGGCCTGAAAAGCTACGGCGATCTCTTCACCGACCGCCAGCTCGTCGCGCTGACGACCTTTTCCGATCTGGTCGGCGAGGCCATCGCCCGCATCAAGCAAGATGCCCTCGCCGCCGGCCTGCCCGACGACGGCAAACCCCTCGCCAAAGTCGGCGCTGGCGCGACGGCGTATGCGGAGGCGGTGGGGGTGTATTTGGGGATTGCGTTGAGCCGCCTTACCGACATTTGCAACGCACTTTGCAGATGGGAGGTAACCAAAACTCAGGTGCGGAATCTATTTGGGCGCCAAGCAATTCCGATGATGTGGGACTTTGCTGAGAACAATGTTTTCGGTGATGCGGCAGGCGATTACACGGTCAGTCTTGGGAATATGGCGAAAGCCCTCGACCAAATGCCTGCAACCCCCCAAGGGTTGGTGCAGCAATCTGACGCGCAGAACCAGTCAGTCAGCGCCGATAAACTCGTCTCCACCGACCCGCCCTACTACGACAACATCGGCTACGCTGACCTCTCGGACTTCTTCTACGTCTGGCTACGCCGCTCGTTGCGCCCTGTGTTCCCCGATCTGTTCGCCACCATGGCCGTGCCCAAGGTCGAGGAACTGGTGGCCACGCCCTACCGCCACGGCGGCAAGGAGAAGGCCGAGACCTTCTTTCTCGACGGCATGACCCAGGCCATGCACCGGCTGGCCGAGCAGGCGCATCCGGCCTATCCGGTCACCATCTACTACGCCTTCAAGCAGTCGGAAAGCGACGGCGGCGACGGCACCACCAACACCGGCTGGGACACCTTCCTCGCTGCTGTCATCGAGGCCGGCTTCGCTATCAGCGGCACCTGGCCGATGCGCACGGAGCTCTCCAACCGCATGATCGGCTCGGGCACCAACGCCCTCGCCTCCAGCATCGTCCTCGTCTGCCGCCCGCGCCCGGCCAACGCCCCGACCGCCACCCGCCGCGAATTCCTCAACGCCCTGAAGGCCGATCTCCCCGCCGCCCTGGCCCACCTGCAGGCCGGCAACATCGCGCCGGTGGACCTGGCCCAGGCCGCCATCGGCCCGGGCATGGCGGTCTATACGCGCTACGCCAAGGTTCTCGACGCCGAAGGCCAGCCGCTTTCCGTGCGCGCCGCGCTGGCGCTGATCAACCAGGTGCTGGACGAGGCCCTGGCCGAGCAGGAGGGCGACTTCGACGCCGACACGCGCTGGGCCCTGGCCTGGTTCGAGCAGATCGGCTTCGAGGAGGGCGAGTTCGGCGTCGCCGAGCAGCTTTCCAAGGCCAAGAACACGGCCATCAGCGGCCTGGCGGAGGCGGGCATCATCGTCTCCGGCAAGGGCCGGGTGCGCCTGCTCAAGCCCGACGAACTGCCCGCCGGCTGGGACCCGAGCACCGATTCCCGCCTCACCGTCTGGGAGATGGTGCATCACCTGGTGCGGGTGCAGGCATCCGGCGGCGAGTCCGCCGCCGCGCTGCTGGTGGCCAGGCTGGGCAGCCAGGCCGAGACGGCGCGGGAGTTGTGCTACCGCCTCTACACCCTGTGCGAGCGCAAGAAGCGGGCGAATGAGGCCATGGCCTACAACGCCCTGGTGCAGAGCTGGCCGGAGATCGTGGGGCTGGCGCAGTCGGCGCCGAAACCTGCCAGCACCGGCACAGACGATTTGTTTGTCGGCTGAGGTAGGAATGCCTCCCATCCAACCCGCGCCGACCGGCCTCGACGTGCATATGAAAACGCTGTTTTCTATGCATGTTGCGCACGACACCTATAGAAAATGACCGAAATCCTGCCACTTTCCACGCTTCGGCCAAACGGGTTGAGCAGCCTAGGAATATGCGCGGCGCCAAAGCCGGCGGATCCGTGTACTGACGAAATGTTCGAGGATTAACACATGCCCTTGGGGAGACTAGTAGGGAATGGAGGCCAGGCCTTTTTTCGACCTGAAGAAGCCATTGCATCGATCGAGCGAGACGGTTTCAACTGGCGCTTGGTCCGCGAGTATTTTCGATTTACCGATGGCTGGCTCAGCGAGGGCCAATACAGCAATCTGCTCGAAAAGGCGCTGGCCTCCATTGGCAACGACGCCGGGCGCAATACGTTGCTGGATATGCTGGACCTGCAGTACGCGGTCTTCCTTGAACAGGTGGCCTTGCAGGAGCGGATGCTCGGCGAAGCAGAGTGTGACCGTGAAAGCGTAGCCTTCGGCGAGCGCGTGATGGCGTACCTGCAGTTCAACGCGAATTGCCGTCCTGATCGGTCGCATCGGAAGAGCGCGCGGACGGCACTGTTCGAGATTGCGCCTGGGCAGTTGATCAACCGGCTGATGGGCAGCCCGGATGATCCTGGCCAGGTTTTGTGACCAAAAATGATTTTCTTGGGATAAGAAGATGGCCCTCAGCAACCACGAACGCGTCGGCAAGGCGCTGGACCTGCTCAAGGCCGGCCTGGGCCCGTTTGCCGAACGCGAGATCAAGAGCGCGATCGCGACCCACTCCATCACCCTGCAGTCGGTGAGGAGCTTCGCCGACGACCCGCTCCTGGCCAAGAAGGCCATCAGCGCCTGGGACGCTTCCGCCCTGCTGAAGCTGATGTGGGAAACCTGGAACGAGGTGTTCCGGCGCACCCTGGGTTTCCCCGAGCGCAGCCTGGTCTCCGAGATCCGCGACTGGCGCAACAAGTGGGCGCACCAGCAGACCTTCTCCAGCGACGACACCGACCGCTCGCTGGATTCCATCGAACGCCTGCTGACGGCGGTGTCGGCGGAGCAGTCCGAGGAAGTGCGGCGCATGAAGCTGGAGCTGCGCCGCCTGGTGGCCGACGAGCAGGCCCGGGGCGAGCGGCGCAAGAGCGCGGGCATCGCCATCGAGGGGCAGCCCGCGGCCAGCCTGAAGCCCTGGCGCGAGGTGATCACCCCCCACGCCGACGTGGCCAGCGGCCGCTACCAGCAGGCGGAATTCGCCGCCGACCTGTGGCAGGTGTACCTGAACGAGGGCACGGACGAGTACCGCAAACCGGCGGAGTTCTTCCGCCGCACCTTCCTGACCAACAGCCTGGGCCAGTTGCTGGTGGGGGGCTTGCGCCGGGTGGCCACCGGCCACGGCGACCCGGTGGTGCAGCTGCAGACCAACTTCGGCGGCGGCAAGACCCACTCCATGCTGGCGCTGTATCACCTGTTTTCGGGCACGCCGGCGACCGAGCTGCCGGGCATCGAGGAGGTGCTGCAGGAGGCGGGGGTGAAGGCGCTGCCCAAGGCCAACCGGGTGGTGCTGGTGGGCAACAAGATTTCCCCGGGCAACCCGTCGGTCAAGCCGGACGGCACCACGGTGCGCACGCTGTGGGGCGAGATCGCCTGGCAAGTGGGCGGCAGGAAGGCCTATGAGCGCATCCGCAAAGACGACGAGCACGCCACCAGCCCGGGCGACGCCCTGCGCGAACTGTTCAACGAATACGGCCCGTGCCTGATCCTGGTGGACGAGTGGGTGGCCTACGCGCGCCAGTTGCACGACCAGAGCGATCTGCCGGGGGGCGGCTTCGAGACCCAGTTCAGCTTCGCCCAGGCGCTGACCGAGTCGGCCAAGCTGGCCCGCAACTGCCTGCTGGTGATCAGCCTGCCGGCCTCGGACACCGCCACTTCGCCCCATGCCCTGGCCAACGAGGAGGAAGTGGGCGGCGTGCGCGGCCAGGAGGCCCTGGCGCGGCTGCGCAACGTGGTGGGCCGGCTGGAATCGTCCTGGACCCCGGCGACCGCCGAGGAAGGCTTCGAGATCGTGCGCCGACGATTGTTCGAGCCCATGCGTGCCGACCACTTCAAGCTGATGGACGCCACGGCGCGCGAGTTCGCCGAGATGTACCGCACCCAGCAGCAGGAGTTTCCGCCCGAGTGCCGGGAGAGCGACTACGAGAAGCGGATGAAGTCGGCCTTCCCGATCCACCCGGAGGTGTTCGCCCGGCTCTACGAGGACTGGTCGACGCTGGTCAAATTCCAGCGCACCCGGGGCGTGCTGCGCCTGATGGCGGCAGTCATCCACAGCCTGTGGGAGAAGGGCGACCGCAACCCGCTGATCATGCCGGCCAACATCCCCGTCGACGACCCGCGCGTGCGCGACGAACTGACCCGCTATCTTTCCGACAACTGGAAACCGATCATCGAGAAGGACGTGGACGGGCCGGATTCCCTGCCCCTGTCCATCGACGCCGAGGTGCCCAACCTGGGCAAGTTCTCGGCCTGCCGCAGGGTGGCGCGGGTGATCTACCTGGGCTCGGCGCCCATCACCAGCGCCGCCAACAAGGGCGTGGAAGACCGGCGCGTGAAGCTGGGCTGCGTGATGCCGGGCGAGACCCCGGCGGTGTTCGGCGACGCCCTGCGCCGGCTGTCGCAAGTGGCCACTTTCCTCTACGCCGACGGCACCCGCTACTGGTACGACACCCAGCCCACCGTGACCAAGCTGGCCGACGACCGGGCCGAGCAGCTCAAGCGCAACCCGGACAAGGTGACCCACGAGCTGGAGCGCCGCCTGCGCGACAACCTGGCGCAGCGGGGTGATTTCAACAAGATTCACCCGCTGCCCGCGAGCGGCGCCGACGTGCCCGACGACACCGATGCCCGCCTGGTGGTGCTGGGCACCGACTATCCCTACGGCAAGGGCGGCGGCAGCCCGGCCGAGGTGGCGGCCAGGGCGATCCTGGAGCAGCGCGGCAATGCGCCCCGGCTGTTCCGCAACACGCTGGTCTTCCTGGCGCCGGACAAGCAGCGGCTGGAGGACCTGGACGAGGGGCTGCGCAAGTACCTGGCCTGGGAATCGATCGTGGCCGAGCAGGACCAGCTGGACCTGCGCCCGCACCAGGTGAAGCAGGCGGCGGCGCAACTGAAGTCGGCCGACGGCGCGGTGACCGCGCGCCTGCCCGAGACCTACCAGTGGCTGCTGGTGCCGGAGCAGCCCTCGGCCCAGGGGCCGGTGAACTGGACCGCCATCCGCCTGACCGGCCAGGATGGCCTGGCGTTGCGTGCCAGCAAGAAGCTGCGGTCCGAGGAATTGCTGTACGCCAGCATGGGGCCGACACGCCTGCGCATCGAGTTGGACAAGATCCCGCTCTGGCGCGGCGACCATGTCTCGGTCAGCCAGCTGGTCGAGGATTTCGCCCAGTACACCTACTTGCCGCGCCTGCGCGATTCGGTGGTGATGCTGGATGCCATCCGGGATGGCGTGAACCTGCTGACCTGGTCCCAGGACGGCTTTGCCTTCGCCGACGGCTACGACGACGATGCCAGGCGCTACCGGGGCCTGCGCGGCGGCCAGATGATCGCCCTGAACGACCCCCATGCCCCCGGCCTGTTGGTGAAGCCCGACGTGGCGATCAAGCAACTGGATGCCGAACGGGCCGCGCCCTCTCCAGGCGGGATGCCCCCCCAGCCTGGCGTCGATTCCGTGAAGCCGGGCGGCGGAGGGGGGCATAAGCCGGACCAGCCGACACCCGCGCAGTCCAAGCCCAGGCGCTTCCATGGCTCCGTGGCGCTGGACGCCACCCGCCTGGGCCGCGACGCCGGCAAGATCGCCGAGGAAGTCATCGCCCACCTCTCCGGCCTGGTCGGGGCGGACGTGCGTGTGACCCTGGAAATCGAAGCCGACGTGCCCGACGGCGTGCCCGACAACGTGGTGCGGACCGTCACCGAGAACGCGCGGACACTGAAGTTCTCGAGCCAGGGGTTCGAGCGGGAGTGACTGCGCCTAAACGCCTGATTGGCGACGAAAACGCAAAAGGCCCGCATCGCTGCGGGCCTTGCTGATTCTGGCTCCCCGACCTGGACTCGAACCAGGGACCTGCGGATTAACAGTCCGTCGCTCTACCGACTGAGCTATCGGGGAATTGGGAGGCCGCGATATTACTGGCGGCCCGGTGTTCGGTCAACCGGTTTGGGGCCTGGTGACCCGCGGATCAACAGCCCGTCGCGCTCAGGCGAACGCCCGGGCGATGCGCTCGACGGCTTTCCTCAGGTTGTCCATGGAGGTGGCGAAGGAGATGCGGATGCAGCCTTCGGCGCCGAAGGCGGAGCCGGGCACCAGGGCGACGCCGTGTTCCAGCAGGTATTCGCTGAGGGCCAGGTCGTTGGCGGCCGGGATCTTGCCGGCGGCGTGGAGCTTGCCGATGGCCGCGCTCACGTCCGGGAAGGCGTAGAAGGCGCCGCCGCTTTTTACGCATTGCACGCCGGGGATGGCGTTGAGGCTGTCCACCACGAAGCGATGGCGTTCCCGGAAGGCGGCCAGCATGGGCTGGATGCAGGCCTGGTCGCCGTTGAGGGCCGCCTCCGCCGCCACCTGGGAGATGGAGGTGGGGTTGGAGGTGCTCTGGGACTGGATGTTGTCCATGGCGGCGATGATGTGCGCGGGGCCGGCGCAGTAGCCGATGCGCCAGCCGGTCATGGCGTAGGCCTTGGACACGCCGTTGAGCACCATGGCGCGGTCGTACAGGTCCGGGCAGGCGTTGAGGATGTTGTGGTAGGGGCCGTCCGCCATGAGGATGTGCTCGTACATGTCGTCGCTGGCGATCAACACGTTTGGATGGCGGCGCAGCACCTCGCCCAGGGCGGCCAGTTCTTCCTTGCCGTAGACGGCGCCGCTGGGGTTGGAGGGGCTGTTGATGACCAGCATCCGGGTCCTGGGGGTGATGGCCGCTTCCAGTTGTGCCGGGGTGATCTTGAAGCCCTGATCGATGCCGGCGTGGACGATGACCGGCACGCCGTCGGCCAGGATGACCATGTCCGGATACGAGACCCAGTAGGGGGCCGGGATGATGACTTCGTCGCCCGGATTGATGAAGGCCTGGGCCAGGTTGTAGAAGCTCTGCTTGCCGCCGCAGGACACCAGCACCTGGTTGGCGGCGTAGGAGAGGCCGTTTTCCCGCTGGAACTTGTCGATGACCGCCTTCTTCAGGCCGGGGGTGCCGCCCACGGCGGTGTACTTGGTGAAGCCCGCGTGGATGGCGGCGATGGCCGCGTCCTTGATGTGCTGGGGGGTGTCGAAATCCGGTTCGCCCACGCCCAGGCCGATGATGTCCCTGCCTTCGGCCTTGAGTTTGGCGGCCTTCGCCGCGACGGCCAGGGTAGGGGAGGGCTTGATGTTCTGAACGCGGCGGGAGAGTTCCACGGGAAGGCCTTTGACGGGAGCGGGGCGCGCATGCGCCGGATGATTAGAATGGTCAACTTTTAGCGCGCGGGATTTTAACTTGGCTGTCACTTTTCCCAATAGCCCTTTTGCACTGCATCAACCGTTTCCGCCCGCCGGCGACCAGCCCGTGGCGATCGAGCAACTGGTGCGCGGCGTGGACCGGGGCATGCGCTTCCAGACCCTGCTGGGGGTGACCGGCTCGGGCAAGACCTACACCATGGCCAACGTCATTGCCCGCCTGGGCCGGCCGGCCTTCGTCATGGCGCCCAACAAGACCCTGGCGGCCCAGTTGTACGCCGAGTTCCGCGAGTTCTTCCCGGACAACGCGGTGGAGTACTTCGTCTCGTATTACGACTACTACCAGCCGGAGGCCTACGTGCCGTCCCGGGACCTGTTCATCGAGAAGGATTCCAGCATCAACGAGCACATCGAGCAGATGCGCCTGTCGGCCACCAAGGCCCTGCTGGAGCGGGAGGACTGCGTCATCGTCGCCACCGTGTCGGCCATCTACGGCATCGGCGATCCGGTGGATTACCACGGCATGATCCTGCACCTGCGCGTGGGCGAACGCCTGGACCAGCGCGCCATCCTGCGCCGCCTCACCGAGATGCAGTACACCCGCAACGAGATGGAGTTCAAGCGCGGCGTGTTCCGGGTGAAGGGCGACGTGATCGACATCTTCCCGGCGGAAAGCGCCGAGACGGCGGTGCGGGTATCCCTGTTCGACGACGAGGTGGAATCCCTGTCCGTATTCGACCCCCTCACCGGCCAGGTGCTGCACAAGGCGCCGCGCTACACGGTGTATCCCTCCAGCCATTACGTCACGGCGCGGGAGGTGGTGCTGAACGCGGTGGAGAACATCAAGGCGGAACTGGCCGAGCGGCTGGAGTTCTTCCAGAACAACAACAAGCTGGTGGAGGCCCAGCGCATCGAGCAGCGCACCCGCTTCGACCTGGAAATGCTGGCGGAACTGGGCTTCTGCAAGGGCATCGAGAACTACTCGCGGCATCTCTCGGGCCGCAAGCCGGGCGAGCCGCCGCCCACCCTGATCGACTACCTGCCGCCCAACGCCATCATGTTCCTGGACGAATCCCACGTCACCGTGCCCCAGGTGGGCGGCATGTTCAAGGGCGACCGGGCGCGCAAGGAAAACCTGGTGGACTACGGCTTCCGCCTGCCCTCGGCCCTGGACAACCGGCCCCTGCGCTTCGACGAGTTCGAGCAGGTGATGCGCCAGACCGTGTTCGTCTCCGCCACCCCGGGCCCCTACGAGGTGAAGCACCAGCAGCAGGTGGTGGAGCAGGTGGTGCGTCCCACCGGCCTGGTGGACCCGGTCATCGAGGTGCGCCCGGTGAGCACCCAGGTGGACGACCTCATGTCCGCCGTCAACGAACGCGTCGCCCGGGGCGAGCGGGTGATGGCCACCACCCTGACCAAGCGCATGGCGGAACAACTCACCGAGTACCTGGCCGACCACGGCATCAAGGTGCGCTACCTGCATTCCGACATCGAAACCGTGGAGCGGGTGGAGATCATCCGGGACCTGCGCCTGGGGATTTTCGACGTGCTGATCGGCATTAACCTGCTGCGGGAAGGCCTTGATATTCCAGAAGTATCCCTTGTCGCCATCCTCGATGCCGACAAGGAGGGCTTCCTGCGTTCCGAGCGTTCCCTGATCCAGACCATCGGCCGGGCGGCGCGCCATCTCAACGGCACCGCCATCCTCTACGCGGACAAGGTCACCGATTCCATGCGCCGGGCCATCGACGAGACCGAGCGCCGTCGCGCCAAGCAGACCCGCTTCAACGCCGAGCACGGCATCGTGCCGGTGGGCGTGAAGAAGCGCATCAAGGACATCATCGACGGTGTCTACGACGCCGAAGGCGCCCAGCAGGAACTCAAGGCCGCCCAGACCCGGGCGAAGTACGAGGCCATGAGCGAGAAGGATGTGTCGCGGGAAATCAAACGCCTGGAAAAGGACATGCTGACCGCCGCCAGGAACCTGGAATTCGAGCGGGCCGCCGCCTTGCGGGACCAGATGCATGCCCTCAGGAAGCAGGTGTTCGGCGCGGAGTGAGGCTGCCGGGGCTTCAGCGCCGGTGAATACCGCCGATAAGGGCCTGGGCAAGGCAGAAAGGGGCATGGCATGACCCTGAACGTGGTCAAGGGCAGTGAACAAGGCATCGACTACGGGGCGTTGCGCGCCCTGGTGGTGGACGACTACCCGGGCATGCGCGGCGCCCTCAAGATGACCTTGTCGAATTTCGGCATGACCAGGATCGAACTGGCCGCCTCGGCGTCGGAGGTCATCTTCAAGGTCGGCAACACCCATTACGACGTCATCCTGTGCGATTTCAACCTGGGCGAGGGCCGCGACGGCCAGCAATTGCTGGAGGAGTTGCGCCATCGCGGCCTGATCCACCTGGACACGGTGTTCATCATGGTCACCGCCGAGTCCGTGTACGAGAAGGTGGTGGCCACCGCCGAACTGGCGCCGGACGACTACCTGATCAAGCCCTTCAGCGCCGAGGTGCTGCGCAACCGGCTGGACGGCATCCTGCTGCGCAAGCGGGCGTTCGCGGATGTCTATCGCCATTACGAGGCCAATGAACTGGAAGCGGCCATGACGGCTTGCGACGAACTCATCCGCGACCATCCCCGCTTCGTGGTGGATGCCCTGCGTTTCAAGGGGGAAGTGCTGAACGCCCTGGGCCGTTTCCAGGAGGCGGAAACCCTGTACAGGCAGGTGATCGGCATGCGGGCCATCCCCTGGGCGCGCCTGGGCCTGGCCAAGGCCCTGCACGCCCAGAAGAAGGAAGAGGAGGCGGAAGAACTGCTCCACGATGTCCTGGAGAAAACCCCCGAGCTGGTGGCCGCCTACGATCTGCTGGCGGATGTCCGCATCGCCCGGAAGGATGGCGCCAGCGCCCAGGAGGCCCTGAGCCAGGGGGTCGCCATTTCGGCCAAGACCGTGCGCCGCCAGCAGAAGCTCGGTGGTGTCGCCCTGGAGAACGGCGACCTGGCGACGGCCCGGGACGCCTACGCCGCCGTGTTGGAAAAAGGGCGGCATTCGGTGTACGTCTCCCCGTCGGATTTCGGCAACCTCTGTCGCGTCCAGCTGGAGCAGGGCGACGTGGATGCCGCCCTGGACACCCTGAAGAAAAACAGGACCATCCTGCAGGCCAGCCCCCAGGGCCAACTGGTCGCCGCGGTCGTGCAGGGCCTGGCGCACACCCGGGCGGGGCGCGCGGACGAAGCGGCCAGGGCCCTGGATGAGGCGATCCGGCTGCGCGGGTCGGGCGCCCGGGTCGATGAGCACGCGATGCTGGACATGGCCGGCACCTGCCTGTCCCAGGGCCGCAATGAGGAGGCGGATGCCATCGTCAGCGAGGTGGCGCGCAACGCCCACGACAGCGACAGCCTGCTGGCCAAGGCCAGGCGACTCTACGAGGAATCCGGCCGTGGCGAGGACGGCGCCAGGGTGCTGGCCGCGGCCACCGCCGATGTGCGCAAGCTCAACAACGAGGGGGTGATCCTGGCCCACAAGGGCGATTTCCAGGGCGCGGTGGAGCGACTGCTGGTCGCGTGCCGGGAAGCGCCCTTCAACCCGCGCATCCTCATGAACGGCATCTGGGTCATCCTCAAATGCCTGGAACAATCGGGCATGGACAACGACCTGCTGGATGAAGCCCGGCGCCTGCTCGCCGAGGTCGAGCGGCAGGCCCCGGGCCACGCGCGCATCGCCGGGCTGCGCCATCAGATGAAAGAGGTTGAATCCCGTTTCGGCATTCGCCCCAGGAGCACCCGATGAAACTCGATGTCATGGACATGTATGCCGCGTTGATGCATGAGCTCAAGAACAACCTGGGGCTGCTCACCATGACCCTGGACGCCATCCCGCTGCGCGGCGACGCCGAGCATGACGGGCGCCTGGACGATGCCCGGCTGCTTTGCCAGCGCGGTATCGAACGGCTGCAACAGGCCCTGCTGATCTACAAGGCCGCCAACCAGGCCCTGCATCCGGTGGTGGATGCCTATCCTCCCCTCGACATGCTGCGGGAATTGCGGGATACCGCCCATTCCCTGGCGCGCGAGCGCCTGGTCGTCGACACCCTGGTGGCGGACCGGGTGCCCGATCTCTGGTTCTTCGACCGCTCCCTGGTGGAAATGGCCATGATCAACGCCATCCATAATTCCCTGGCCCACGCCCGCTCCGCCATCCGCATCGAGGCCGACATGGTGGAAGGATGCCTGGCGTTCACCGTGCGGGACGACTCCGCCGGCTACCCGCCACACATCCTGAGCGGCGGATCGGGGGAGATGCGCCATCTGTCCGGCGGAACCGGCCTGGGCCTGAGGTTCGCGCGCATGATCGCGGAGGCCCATGAAAACCAGGGCCGGTTTGGCGAACTCCGCCTGTTCAACGACAATGGCGCGGTGTTCCGTTTTATGCTGCCCTGAACGCCGTCGCCGGCTACATCGGGCATCGAGCCATGAATCCCGCAGCAAACAAAACCGCCATTCTCATGGTCTGCATGGGCAACATCTGCCGCTCGCCCACGGCTGAAGGCGTTTTGCGTCGTCTGGCCCGGGACGCGGGCATGCTGGAACAACTGGTCATCGATTCCGCCGGCACCCACGACTACCACGTCGGCAAGCAGCCCGATGTCCGCGCCCAGGAAACCGCGCGGCGGCGCGGCTACGATCTTTCCGGCCTGCGGGCGCGCCAGGTGGCCGAGCAGGATTTCCAGGAGTTCGACCATATCCTGGCCATGGATCGGGAGAACCTGGCCGCCCTGCTCAAACGCTGCCCGCCCGAGCATCGGCACAAGGTCCGGCTTTATCTCTCGTTCAGCGGCCAGTTCGCGGGCCAGGAAGTGCCCGATCCCTATTACGGCGGCTCCCTGGGCTTCGAGCGGGTGCTGGATATGGTGGAGGATGCCGCCCGGGGGCTCCTGGAAGAAATCCGGCGCTGATTTTTCGGCCCCGCCGGTCTGGGACGAGAACCGTCGCGGCTGGGGTTCGCTCCTCTGAAAAGGAGGAAACCCGTTCTCCGGAGACCTTCACGCATCGCCATGGCAATGTGAACAGGGCCATGAAAAAAGCCGGCTTGCGCCGGCTTTTTTCATGCTGCCTCGTGCCTGGAACCTGATCAGGAAACGGTCGTCCCGTTCTCGGGGGCGGACCGGGTTTCCACCAGTACCAGCGGTTCCTCCGGGGCCGCTTCAGCCGCCTTGGGCTTGGCGCGGCGACGCGGATTGGAGGGCGGTCCCCACTCGGCCGGGGATTCGCTCGCGGCGGGCGCGGTCCCGGTTTCGCTGGATTTGGTTTCCACCATCTGCAAGGGCTCGGCGGGCGCCGCGCTTTCGCTCGCGCGGCCGCGGCCACGGCGACGGCGGGGCTGGCTCGCTTCGGCCTCGCTGGGCGTGGCCGCCTCGGGTTCCGGCGCGTTGGCGGTTTCCACCAGTTGCAGGCCCGCGGCCGCCAGATCCGGCGCCGCGATTCTGGTCGGCGCCGGGGCTTCCATGGCCTCGGCGGGGACGGCGAGCTCGATCTTGATGGGCTCCGGCTGTGGCGCGGCTTCCATTTTGATCACGACGGGTTCCTGGGCGGGAAGCGGGCTGGTTTCCGGGGCACCGCCGGCCTCGGCGACGATTTCGTCGACCGTCTGCTCGGCGACCGCGCTGGGGGAATCCGGCCGGCCCTCGGCGCGCCGTCCGCGGCCGCCGCCGCGGCGACCACGGCGGCGAGCGTCCTGATCCTCGCCGTTGCTCTCGGCCGGCGCGGCGCCTTCGACTTGCGGCGCGGCCGGGACGGGGGCATCCACCGGGACCGGGCGCTGGGACTCGGCGGGGCGTTCGCGCCGCTGGCGTTCCGGACGTTCGCCGCGAGGCTCGCGGGGTTCGCGCGCTTCACGCGGTTCCCGATTCTCCCTGGGCTCGCGGGCTTCCCGGTTGCCGCGTGGCTCGCGCGGTTCCCTGGGCTCGCGGGGTTCGCGGCCTTCCGGACGCTCGCCCCGCTCGCTCTTTTCGCCACGCGGGCGGCGTTCGCGGCTTTCCCGCTCGCCCCGCTCGCCGCGATTGTCGCGTCCGCGGCGCGGTTCCCGTTCCCTGCGGGGCTCGGCCTTCTTCACCGGCTCGGCCGGAGCGGCCTCCTCGGCGGCGCTGATGCCCCGCAGCCAGCCGAATATTCGACCGAACAGGCCGGGCTTGCCGCTTTCCGGCACCACGGCGGGCGCGGCCGGCGTGGGGGCCGGCGTGGGAGCCGGCTGGTTGGGCGTGATGCCCTGAACCACGGGTTGGGCCCGCTCGGGTTTGGCGGCGGCGCCGTTGCGCGGCTGGGATTCCTCGTCCTCGGCGGGTTTTTCCACCATCCGGTAGCTGGGCGCCAGGGGTTCGGTCTGATTGAGCTGGTCGTGGCGGAAGCGGGCCAGGGTGTAGCGGGGCGTCTCGTAGTGCATGTTGGGGATGAGCACCACTTCGACGCGATGGCGCGCCTCGATGGACAGGATGTCGTGGCGCTTCTCGTTGAGCAGGAAGGTGGCCACGTCCACGGGAACCTGCAGGTGCACGGCGCCGGTGTTGTCCTTCATGGCCTCCTCCTGGAGCATGCGCAGCAGGTGCAGGGCGAAGGACTCGGTGCTGCGCACGTGGCCGGTGCCGGCGCAGCGGGGGCAGGTGATGTAGCTGGTTTCCCCCAGGCTGGGTTGCAGGCGCTGGCGCGAGAGTTCCAGCAGGCCGAAGCGGGAGATCTTGCCGGTCTGCACGCGGGCCCGGTCGTAGTGCAGGGCGTCGCGCAGGCGGTCCTCCACCTCGCGCTGGTTCTTGCCGCTCTCCATGTCGATGAAGTCGATGACGATGAGGCCCCCCAGGTCGCGCAGCCGCAGCTGGCGGGCCACTTCCTCGGCGGCCTCCAGGTTGGTGTTGAAGGCGGTCTGCTCGATGTCGCCGCCCTTGGTGGCCTGGGCGGAGTTGACGTCGATGGCCACCAGGGCCTCGGTGTGGTCGATGACGATGGCGCCGCCGGAGGGCAGGGTGACGGTGCGGGAGTAGGCGCTCTCGATCTGGTGCTCGATCTGGAAGCGGGAGAACAGGGGCACCGGGTCGGTGTAGAGCTTCACCTTGTTGACGTTGGGCGGCATCACGTGGGCCATGAACTGCTTGGCCTGCTCGCAGATGGCCGGCTCGTCGATGAGCAGTTCGCCGATGTCGGGGGTGAAGTAGTCGCGGATGGCGCGGATCACCAGGCTGGATTCCTGGTAGATCAGGAAGGCGCCGGTCTGGCCCTTGGCTGCGCCGTCGATGGCCGTCCAGAGTTGCAGCAGGTAGTTCAGGTCCCACTGCAATTCCTCGACGCTGCGGCCGATGCCGGCGGTGCGGCCGATGAGGCTCATGCCGGCGGGGACTTCGAGCTGCGCCAGGGCGTCGCGCAGTTCGTTGCGCTCCTCGCCCTCGATGCGGCGGGAGACGCCGCCTCCCCGGGGATTGTTGGGCATCAGCACCAGATAGCGACCGGCCAGGCTGACCTGGTTGGTGAGGGCGGCGCCCTTGTTGCCGCGCTCGTCCTTTTCCACCTGGACGATGAGTTCCAGGCCTTCCTTGAGCACGTCCTGGATGCGGCCCCGGCTGAAGTCGCCCTTCTCGGCGCCGGGAATGGCGGAGCGGGAGATTTCCTTGAACGGCAAGAAGCCGTGGCGTTCCGCGCCGTAATTGACGAAGCAGGCTTCCAGGGAAGGTTCGACCCGGGTGACGACGGCCTTGTAGATGTTGCCCTTGCGTTGTTCCTTGTTGGCGGACTCGATGTCGAGGTCGACCAGTTTCTGGCCATCGACAATGGCGACGCGGAGTTCCTCCGCCTGCGTCGCGTTGAACAGCATACGTTTCATGTTCTACCCCTGCGCGAAGCGCGCCCCGGGGCGATAAACCCGCCACGATTTGTCGGCGGCGGTCATGCAAGGCGGTGAATTCGTTGGCGCTTCAGCGCTTACGAAGTCGGCGTCCACCCCGCGGGGGCAGCGAACTCGTTGGCGCTTCAGCGCCCGCGAAATCGGCGTCCCCCATGCGGGGTCAGGGGATCAGGCGGCCTGGTTTTTCACGTCGCTGAACGGCTGATGCATGGTCGAGGTTCATCATTCCTCCCGCCGGCGGACCGGTCGGGCAAGTATCCGGGTACGGGTCGCGCAAATGAATTGCGTTACCATCGCTGCTTCTTTCGGGGCGCGGGCCTCGGGCGTTCTGTTCGACGCGGGGTTCGGCATGGGCCTGGAACCGTCGTACGGGGAGAACACCGGGCGGGCGACCTTCGCCGGTGAGCGGAGACAACCGGCGCTCATAGTCGGTGCGCGGGCAGGATCTTCAACGCCCCTTGTTGCACGCTTTTTGAGCATCGCGAGTATACGGTAATGGAACCATCCGGCAAAGCTGCTGTAACAAAAGTCAAGATTGGCGAGGAACAGGCCGGCCAGCGCCTGGACAATTTCCTGTTCCGCAGCCTCAAGGGGGTGCCGAAAAGCCGCGTCTACCGCATGTTGCGGGAAGGGGAGGTGCGGGTGTCCGGCCACCGCGCCAAGCCCGATTACAAACTGGCGGAAGGGGATGAGGTGCGAATTCCCCCGGTGCGCGTCGCGGAACAGGCCGAAGCACCCGCGCCGGGCCGGATCACCCGGCCGCTGCTGGACCGGGTGATCTATCGGGACGATGCCCTGCTGGTCATCGACAAGCCCGCCGGCCAGGCCGTCCATGGCGGCAGCGGCGTCAGCCTGGGGATCATCGAGCAGTTGCGCCAGGAGCTGCCCCAGTCCCGGTTCCTGGAACTGGCCCATCGGCTGGACAAGGAAACCTCCGGGGTCCTGGTCCTGGCCCTGAAACGCTCGGCCCTGGTGGAACTGCACCGCATGCTGCGGGAGGGCGAGACCCGGAAAACCTACCTGACCCTGGCCGTCGGCGACTGGCGCGACCAGGTCCGGCACGTGAAGCTCGCCCTGCACAAATACCTGAACGAGGAAGGCGAAAGGCGGGTGGTGGTGGACGAGCAGGGCCAGCGCGCCCACACCATCTTCCGCCTGGTGCGCGGAGCCGGCGAGTTCAGCCTGCTGGAAGCCGAGCTCAAGACCGGCCGCACCCACCAGATCCGCGTCCATCTGGCGGCCCTCGGGCATCCCATCGCCGGCGACGACAAGTATGGCGATTCCGGGCTCAATCGCGCCCTGAAGAAGCGGGGGCTGAGGCGCATGTTCCTGCACGCCGCGTGCCTGGAGATGCGGCATCCCCTCACCGGCGATCCCCTGAAATTGGAGTCGGCGCTGCCTGAAGACCTGGCCGGCTTCCTGGGCGGCCTGAGCGCTTAGGGTGGCGTGCCTGGCCCATGCCCTTGAGCGCGCGCCCGGGCCGCATTGATCCGGACCGGTGAAGCTGTTCAGAATTCGCGACGACGGTCGATAAGCAACACACACGGCACCAGAGGGTGAAGATGAAATCCGAAATCGAAGATTTGGCCCGGGAGATCGCCAGGGAACAAGCCCTGATCCAGCGGGTGCTGGACGCCATGGCGAGGGTCATCGTCGGCCAGCAATACCTCCTGGAGCGGATACTGGTCGCCTTGCTGTGCAACGGCCACATCCTCATCGAGGGCGTGCCGGGGCTCGCCAAGACCAAGGCGGTCAAGAGCCTGGCCCAGTTGATCGACGCCCGCTTCCAGCGCATCCAGTTCACGCCCGACCTGTTGCCCGCCGACCTGATCGGCACCCTGATCTACAACCCCCACGAGGGCGTCTTCACCACCCGCAAGGGACCCATCTTCGCCAACATCGTCCTGGCCGACGAGATCAACCGGGCGCCCGCCAAGGTGCACAGCGCCCTGCTGGAAGCCATGGAGGAGCGCCAGGTCACCATCGGCGAGACTTCCTATCCACTGGAAGATCCGTTCCTGGTTCTGGCTACCCAGAACCCCATCGAGCAGGAGGGGACCTACCCGTTGCCGGAAGCCCAGATGGACCGGTTCATGCTCAAGATCGTCATCACCTATCCGTCCCGGGACGAGGAGCGCGAGATCATGCGCCGCGCCAGGCATGTCGCCCGGGACGGGAGCCTGGGGCCCCTGATCCATCGCGACGATATCGTGCGCATGCGCGCCCTGGTGGATGCCATCTACGTGGACGAGAAGATCGACAGGTACATCCTCGACCTGGTGTTCGCCACGCGGCAGCCCGCGGCTCACGGCTTCCCGGACCTGGAGCGCTTCATCACCTATGGCGCCTCGCCCCGGGCCAGCATCAACCTGGTGCTGGCCGCCCGCGCCATGGCCTTCCTGCGCGGCCGGGGCTATGTGGTGCCCCAGGACGTCAAGGACGTGGCCGCGGACGTTCTGCGCCACCGCATCATCCCCAGTTACGAGGCCGACGCCGAAGGCATGACGGTGGACCGGCTCATCGCCCGGCTGCTGGCCGAGACGCCCGTGCCTTGATGTCATGACTTTCCGGTCATGATTCCCGCCGCCCATCCCACCACCCATCCCGCCGCCCATCGCCAGGACCGGCCCTGGCCGGCGGCGGAACTCCGCCGTCTGGAGATCCTGTCCTCCCGACTGGTCACCAGCATCTTCGCCGGCGAATACCGCAGCGTCTTCCGGGGCCGGGGCATCGAGTTCGAGGAGGTGAGGGAATATCAGCCGGGTGACGATATCCGGGGGATCGACTGGAACGTGACCGCGCGCGCCGGGCGACCTTTCGTCAAGCAGTACGTCGAGGAGCGGGAGATGACCGTCATGCTCCTGCTCGATCAGTCCGCCTCCATGAAGCGCGACACGCCGCGCCAGACCAAGGACCGCGTGGCCGCCGAGCTCTGCGCCCTGCTGGCCTTCGCGGCGGCCCGCAGCAACGATCGCATCGGCCTCCTGAGCTTCACCGACCGGATCGAACATTACCTGGCGCCCGCCAAGGGTGCCCGCCACGCCCGACGGCTCATCGCCGAGGTGCTGCGCGCCTCACCCGCCGGGCGGGGCACGGACCTGGCCGGCGCCCTGGATTATCTGGAAAGGGTCTTGCGGCAACGCAGCATCCTCTTCCTGGTCTCGGATTTCGTTTCGGCCGATTTCCGCGTGCCCCTCGCCGCGGCCGCCCGGCGGCACGACGTGGTCGCCATTTCCGTGAGCGATACCCTCGACGAGGAGTTGCCGGCGGCGGGGCTCCTGCGTCTGGCGGACGCCGAGACCGGCGCCCCGCGCCTGGTGGACAGCGGCGATGCCCGGGTGCGACAGGCCTACCGCGCCCATGCCGCCAGCCGACGGGACGCCCTGTCCCGGGTGTTGTCAGGCGCGGGGGTCGAGCATCTGGTCGTTCCCGGCGATGGTTCCCCGGTCCAGGCCCTGACCCGCTTCTTCCATGGCCGCCAGCGGCGGCTGAGCCGTTGAGCGCGCCGCTGAACATGGGCGGATTCCGTGGCTTGATCCTCCTTCTCCCGGCCGCTTTTGCCGTGGGCGCCGCCCTGGCGGAGCCGGAACAGGCTACGCCCCCCGTCGCCCGCGGGGACATCCGGGATATCCGGGGTTTCCTGCCCATGGAGGGCTTGCCTCCCTTTGTCCTGACCGGCGGCTTGTTGCTTCTGGCCGGAGGGCTGCTGCTTGCCCGTCGCCGCGCCAGGTCAGGGGCGCGCTTGCCCGTGCCGTCCATCGCCGCGCCCGACGACCCCCTGGCAAGGCTGGTTGCCGACTACCGCGAGGGACGCTGCCCCGGTGACCGGCTCATCCTGCGTCTGGACGGGCTGGCGCGGGATGCGCTGGCGGCGGGTTGGGGAATCCCCGCCAATCGGCTGACCTCGCGGGAACTGCGGGCCCGCCTGCCTTCCATTGCGCCTCTGGACGGCTTCATGGCCCTGTCCGACCGGGTCAAATTCGCCGGCCATGTGCCCGGCGCGACCGAGATCGAGGAGGCCCTGGTGCTGGCCGCGGGCCTGCTCGCGGCAGCCCATGGGGGACGGCCGGAATGAGGTTCCATGACCCCCAGTGGCTGCTGTTGCTCCTGGCGCTGATTCCCTGGCTGCTGCTGCGGCGCCGCCGGGCGCGCAGCCAGCCCGCCCTCGTCGTGGCGGATTGGGGACAAGTGGGGGCGCTGCCGCTGACCTGGCGGGCCCGCCTGGCGCCCTATCTGCCCTGGCTGCGCACGCTGCTGCTGGTCCTGGCTGTCGTGGCTCTGGCCCGACCCCAGACGGTGGAGCGGGAATCCAGGGTGCGCGGCGAGGGGGTGGACCTGATGGTCGCCCTGGATCTGTCCACCAGCATGCTGGCGGAGGACCCGCGGGCCGGCGAGCAGCGCGTGAACCGGCTGGCCATGGCCAAGGACGTGCTGGCCGAATTCATCCGGGGCCGACGCGGCGACAGGATCGGTCTGGTGGTGTTCGCCGCCCGCCCCTATCCCGCCGCCCCCCTGACCCTGGACCATGCCTGGCTGGAAGCGGCCCTGGCGCGGTTGCGCACCGGCGACATCGAGGACGGCACCGCCATCGGCGACGCCTTGCTGACGGCGCTGAACCGCCTGCGGGGGAAAGTGGCTGTGGGAAAAGTGGCCGAGGAGAAAGTGGCCGAAGGGAAAGTGGCCGAAGGGAAAGCGTCCCCGGGGCGCTCCGGCAGCCAGGCCATCATCCTCATCACGGACGGCCGTAGCAATGTCGGCGCCACCACTCCCCAGTTGGCGGCTGCGGCGGCCAGGACCCTGGGCATCCGCATCCATGTCATCGGCATCGGTTCCCGCGGCATGGCGGTCATTCCCATCGACGACCCGCTGGGAGGAACCCGCTACCGCCAGGTCCAGGCGGACCTGGATGAAGCCGTCCTGGGCGAGATCGCCACGCTGACGGGGGGCGGTTATTTCCGGGCCGACGATCGCGGTGGGTTGTCGCGGGTATTCCAGGCCATCGATCGGCTGGAAAAACGCCCGCTGGAAGAGAAGATCCATTTCACCTACGGCGAGCTCTATCCGCCGCTGCTCCTTGGCGCGCTCCTGCTGCTCCTGGCCGAGCTGAGCCTGCGCGCCACCCTGCTGCGGACGCTGCCCTGAAATGAAACGCCCTCCTGACGTGCCGCGCGCGTTCCCCCCCGAGGGGGAGGTCGCTACCTTCGGGACGGCGGTGCGGAACTGACATGGACTGGCCAGCCGTGAACTGGGGCGCGCCCGAGCAGGCCTGGCTCCTTCTTCTGGCCCTTCCGGCCGCGCTCCTGCTGCGCCGGGCCGCCGCGCGGCGACGGCGGGACCTGCGCCTGCTGGCGGGGGAGGGCGCGATGCCGGACACCCGTTTCGCGCCCGCCCGGCAATGGCTGGCATACCTGGTGCCGGGGGCGGCCTTCCTGTTCATCGTCGTGGCCCTCTGCCGCCCCCAGTGGGGCGAGGTGACCCGGCGTGAACAGGTTCTGGGGGTCGATATCCTCGTCGCCCTGGACGTCTCCCGCAGCATGCTGGCGGACGATCTGTCCCCCAGCCGCCTGGCCGTGGCCAAGGGGGCCGTCCTTGAATTGCTGCCGGAATTGCGGGGAGACCGCATCGGCCTGATCGCCTTCGCCGGGAGCGCCTTCCTGGCCTGTCCCCTGACCAGCGACCATGAGGCCTTCGCCGCCGCGCTGGCGGAGGCCGGGCCGGATAGTCTGCCCCTGGGCGGCACCACCCTGGCCGGGGCCCTGAAGGAGGCCCGCCGCGCCTTCGGCGACCATCCGGACAGGGGCCGCTTCCTGGTCGTCATCAGCGATGGCGAGGACCATGGCGGCGAAGTCGTCGAGGCGGCCAGGGACCTGGGCCGCCTCGGCGTCAGGGTCCACGGCCTGGCTGTCGGCACGGCGGACGGGGGCCTCATACCCCTCGCCGATGGCCAATTCCTCAAGGACCGCCAGGGCGCGATCGTGAAAAGCCGTCAGAATCCGGGAGTGCTATCGGCGATGGCCGCCGCCGGTGGCGGCCGCTATCTCGGGCTGTCGGCGGACCCCCGGGCGCTGGTGGGGCTCCATGCTGCGGAAGTGTCCGCCGGGGATCGAAGAGAGATCAGCCGGACGCGGAGGATTCCGGTCGAACGCTTCCAGTGGCCCCTGGCCCTGGCGCTGTTGCTGTTTCTGCTCGAGCCCTTCGTTGTTCCGCGAGACCCGCCATGACGCGCGGCTGGATCAA
>WBZT01000057.1_pt1 | contig 95199 bp, 79 predicted proteins | sample 5204241 | NCBI WGS metagenome assembly WBZT01 (sample SAMN12344358, study PRJNA552823) | activated sludge metagenome | biome: Activated sludge suspended growth; feature: Nitrification reactor; material: Wastewater; isolation source: activated sludge from nitrification reactor of wastewater...
CTGGTTCGTAGCCAGATACTCTATCCAACTGAGCTACGGGCGCATATTCAACTTAATCATTATCCCGAAGGGGCTGAAGGCCGTCAAGCGCGGCGTAGGTCAGTGCTGCAAAGGTCAGGGCGAGCGTGCCTAACGGGTTACCCGAACACGACCTGAACGCGGTTGTAGTCGTTTCAGCCAGTCTTGTGGCGCTGCCTGGCCCCGGGGACCAGGGTTCCGGCGCGCAGCGGTTGATGCAGGGGTGGCGCAGCGGGGTCGTAATCGCCGCGGTCTGGTGGTCTGGGAGTCGCCCCAAGCCAGAATGGACCCTGATCCTCTGCTTCGCTACCATGGCGCCATCGTGGACAGACCCTCAGGTACTAGCGTGCAGTTACCTCTTACACCTTCCGAACATGCTGTTGTGATCCTAGGGGCCAGCCCTAAGCCGGCGCGCTATGCCTATCAGGCCTTGCGGCTATTGGATGATATGGGCTACCGGGTATTGCCGGTTCATCCCAATTTCGATCAGATCGACGGTATTCCGGTCGTGTCGAACCTCAAGGCTATCCAGGAGCCGGTCCACACCTTGACCCTTTATGTCGGGCCTGAGCGCAGTCGGGACCTGATCGTGGATATCGTCGCCCTGGCACCCGGTCGGGTGATCCTCAATCCCGGTACGGAATCGCCAGAACTTGAAGAGGCCCTGAGTCTGGCAGGGATACCCAGCGAACGGGCCTGCACCTTGGTTTTGCTGCGTACGGGGCAGTTTTAGGCTAGGGCGGTGGCCGAGCGCGAAACCTATGGTTTGGATGACCTGCTGGGCATCCTGGCACGGTTGCGTGATCCCAAGGGGGGCTGTCCTTGGGATCGGCAGCAGGATTTTCGTAGCCTGCTGCCCTATGTCCTGGAGGAGGCCTACGAGGTTGCGGAGGCTATCGACCAGGGGGATATGATTGGCCTGCGCGATGAGTTGGGTGATCTCTTATTCCAGATCGCCTTCCAATCGCAATTGGGACAAGAGAGCGGCCATTTCGATTTCCGGCAGGTAGTAGATGCCATCTGCGCCAAGATGATCCGGCGCCATCCTCATGTCTTTGCCGAGATGGAACTCGTGGATGCGGCGGCGGTGACTGCTCATTGGGATAGTATCAAGGTGGGCGAACGGGCACAAAAACCAGCTGAGACCCCGCTGGGTTTGCTCGATGGCGTGGCCCAGGCCCTACCGGCCCTGGTGCGGGCGGAAAAGCTTCAGCGTCGCGCGGCGCGGGTTGGCTTTGACTGGGAGCGGGCCACGGCGGTGCTCAATAAGGTGAGGGAGGAGGTGGAGGAGTGCGCCGAGACCCTGGTCGAGGGTGCCAGCCCTCAGGCCCGTGTCCATGAGGTAGGTGATCTGCTCTTCGTCGCCGTCAACCTGGCCCGCCATCTGGGCGTGGATGCCGAGCAGGCGTTGCGGGCCGCTAATCACCGTTTCGAAAGCCGTTTTCGCTATATTGAGCAGGCGCTGAGCGCCCAAGGCCACGCGCCAGGTATTGAGGTCAGGGCGGAAATGGAGCGTCTCTGGGCCGCTGCCAAGGCGCAGGAATAGGGGAATCCTTGGGGCTTCTGGAGTCAGTCCATTGATAGCTATCGCAATGCCGGCAGTCGCTTAGACCGGTTTAAACATTTCCATCCGCATGACCTGTTTCCCATGAGCTTCCTAGATCACATTCGCGCCTGCAACCGCTGGGATCCCAGCCAATTCGTCCCATTCCGGGTCGATGGTGAACAGGTCGGACTGATACGACGCGACTTTGTCTTCCATCTGCATGCTTGGCCAGAGATCCTAAGTGCCGGGGAGGATGGCGTGGATTGGGTCCTTGCGGCCACGGATTTGGAAGAGCGCTCTCGGGTACTGCACGAACTCCTCGTGGATCTGCATACCCGGGGTGTCATTGGTCATATCCATGGGGAGCGCTACCCGGTCTCCGCCAAGGAACGGCTCCAGCCGCGGCTGCTGATCGACCGTTCCGCCGCACCTTATTTTGGTGTAAGGGCTTACGGTCAACACCTCAATGGCTTTGTTCGTTCCCAGGATGGCGTCAAGCTCTGGGTCGCGCGCCGCGCCGCCGATCGACGCGTCTATCCTGATCATCTGGATAATCTCGCCGCGGGTGGTCTGCCCTGGGGGCTGGGTCTGAATGAGAATATACGTAAGGAGTGCCAGGAAGAGGCGGGGATGCCCGAGTCCCTCTCGTCACGGGCGGTTGCGGTCGGGGCCGTGACCTATTGCGTGGAGGGTCCGCATGGCCTGAAGCCGGATGTCATGTATTGCTATGACCTCGAGTTGCCGGAGGATTTCTGTCCGGTCAACACGGATGGCGAGGTGGCGGGGTTCGAACTGCAACCCATCGCGGAGGTGATGGCCAGGGTTCGGGACACTGACGACTTCAAGATCAACTGCAATCTGGTCATCATCGACTTCCTGATCCGGCATGGCTTTATAAGTCCGGACGAACCGGATTATCTGGATCTGATCCAGGGGCTGAGGTCGCCCTTGCCCTGAGCGCAAGGCTAACCTCCAGCCGGGCCTCAAGAAACCCACTCAAGCTACTACCAGGTGAGATATGTTCCCTCATCGCCATTCCACTACCGCTGTCCGGGTCGGCCCTATCCAGATCGGGGGTGGTGCGCCCCTCGTGGTCCAGTCCATGACCAATACGGATACAGCGGATATCGCCGCCACTGTCTGCCAGGTCGCAGAATTGGCTCGTGCGGGTTCGGAACTGGTGCGCCTCACGGTTAATAACGAAGAGGCTGCCCGCGCCGTCCCAGCCATTCGCGAGGCCTTGAATGCCCAAGGGCTGGAGGTCCCTCTTATTGGGGATTTTCACTATAATGGCCACCGACTGCTCAGCGACTACCCCGACTGCGCCCAGGCTTTGGCCAAATACCGCATTAACCCGGGCAATGTGGGCCGCGGGGAGAAGCGCGATAGCCAGTTTGCCACCCTGATCGAACTCGCCATTCGCTATGACCGGCCGGTGCGCATTGGCGTCAATTGGGGCAGCCTTGATCCGGAATTGGTGGCTCGCCTCATGGACGCCAATGCCCGTTTGGCCCAGCCGCAGACGGTGCGGGAAGTGACTTACGAGGCCATGGTCACCTCGGCCTTGGAGAGTGCTCGTCAGGCCGAGGCCATCGGGCTGGGGCGCGACCGCATCATCCTTTCCTGCAAGATGAGCGGCGTCCAGGACCTGATTACCGTCTATCGCCGTCTTGCCGCGGGTGGCGATTATGCCCTGCATCTGGGCCTGACCGAGGCGGGGATGGGCGCCAAGGGCATCGTGGCCTCTACCGCCGCCCTGGCCGTGCTCCTCCAGGAGGGGATTGGTGACACGATTCGCGTCTCCCTGACCCCCGAGCCTGGCGCGCCGCGCAGCCGCGAGGTCGAGGTGGCCCAAGAGATCCTCCAGGCCCTGGAACTGCGGGCCTTCGCGCCCCAGGTCACGGCTTGCCCCGGGTGTGGACGCACCACTAGCACTGCCTTTCAACAACTTGCCCTGGATATCCAGAATCATCTGCGGCAACGCCTGCCCCAATGGCGCCGGGACTACCCCGGCGTGGTCGCCATGCGGGTGGCCGTCATGGGCTGCGTTGTCAACGGTCCGGGTGAAAGCAAGCACGCCAACATCGGCATCAGTCTCCCCGGCAATGGCGAGCGGCCCACCGCCCCTGTCTATATCGACGGCGAGAAGATAGCCACCTTGAAGGGGGAGGATATTGCCAAGGATTTCATTCACATGGTGGATCAATATGTGACGGAAAATTACGCCACATAACGGAGATGGGCTGAAGCCGGGGTCCCGCCCTAACCGCCCTAGGCCGGCATTATCGACACCACCCGGTGATGGAAGCGGGGGGAATCCGGTGCGACCGTCAGGCCATCGGCATCGGCGTACTGGGTAATGCTGATGATGAAGGGCGGCATCTGGGCGACATTGACCCGGCATTGGGTGCCGGCTGGATCGATCACCGGATGGCGCAGGGCCTCGGCCATTTGCGCGGCGGCGGGGGCCGGTCCATCGTGCCGGTAGAGGGCCTCGTTCAGCAGGATGGCGGTGCGCGAATCCACGCGCAGGATGCAGCGCGTATCCGCCTCTGCCAGTTTCCCCATGCCGCTGTAAGAGCGGGTCTTGCCGGTGGTGGAGCCCCATTGGGGGGCCAGGTCGCTGAGAAAGGCGATCAGCCCCTGATCCACGATCAGGGCATTAGCCACGGCAAGCAGGCAGCGGGCATTCGCCGCCGCCAGGGTTGCTTCGCTATCCATCGGTTTTCCTGGTCGTTTATGGCTATTTCTTGCCCTTCTTCACTTTCCCAGAATTGGCTACATTGCCCTTTCCTGAATTTGCCATCGCCAAATTCTCTTCTTCTGTCATGCGCTTACCACAGGCGACGTAACCGCTGTTTTCGCAGAATTTGCCATCTTCAAGGGCGGTGCGGAGGGCATCGCGCAGCGTGGTCAGAACCTTGATGCGGGCAAAGGGCTTATCGTCGGCCTCAATCAGGGTCCAGGAGGCGGATTCCGTGCTGGTATAGACCACCATCTCGTTAACGGCGGCGCGATACAGGGGCGCCTTCTCCCGGTTACGCCAGTCCTCGGCGGTAATCTTATATTGCTTATAAGGCACCGCCTCCCGTGCCTTGAAGCGGGACAATTGTTCTTCGTCACTGACCTGGAGCCAGAATTTGACCAGGACCACGCCGTTTTCGACGAGTTGTTCCTCGAATTGATTGATTTCATCGTAGGCGCGGCGCCACTCGGCATCGGTCGCAAAGCCCTCGACGCGCTCCACCAGCACCCGGCCATACCAGGAGCGGTCAAAGATACTGATGTAACCATTACGTGGAATATGACGCCAAAAGCGCCAGAGGTAATGATGGGCCTTTTCCTCGTCCGTGGGGGCGGCGATGGGAATGGCGCGGTAAAGTCGGGCGTCAATAGCGGTGGTGAAACGACGGATAGCGCCACCCTTACCACCGGCGTCGGCGCCCTCGAAGACGATCACCAGGGAACGCCGCTTCTTATAGGCCTCCCAACACAAGCCATTCAACTCGCTTTGGAGCTTGGTCAATTCGCTGCGATAAATATCCTGGGCCAGCTTTTGCTCCAGATCGAGTTGGTCCAGGACCGTGACCTGGGCCTGAGGGTTGTTAGGGAGTTCCAGTCCGCCCGAGCTAGCGGGCGGCTCCATGGTAGGCGGTTCGCTCAAACGCTGCTTGATGGCATGGAGCAAGGTTTTACCCATGGTCAAATCACGGTAGCGGGTGTCTTCGGCCTCGATCAGATACCAGGGTGAGATGCCACGATCGGTGTGGCGGATCATGCGTTCTGCGACATACTCAAAGTGGGCATAGTGTTCCCGCTCCTTGCCTTTCTGCGGCAGCATCTTCCAGCGGCTGCGGTCGTCGCGCTCCAACTCCTTGAGACGCACCAGCTGTTCTTCCTCAGACAGGTGAAACCAGAACTTGATGATCAGGGCCCCGTCCTGGATCAGCATGCGCTCGAATTCGACGATGCGGTTGAGTTCGCCGTCCAGTTCGGCATCGCTGCAGAGATTATGAATCCGATGTTCCAGGGGCGCCAGGTACCAGCCGCCAAAGAGGATGGCGATCTCGCCGCGCGGCGGCATGGAACGCCAGAAACGCCAGTAGCGCGGCCGCTGGCGTTCCTCGTCCGTTTCGTCCCAATAGGCGAAGGTCTGCAGGCCGCGGGCATCGAGCCATTCGTGTAGGCGGTTGACCACCCCGCCCTTGCCTGCCCCCTCCACGCCGGCGATAAGGATGATGACCGGCATATCGGTCTGCAGGAGTTCGCGCTGGACCAAGAGCAACTGGGTGCGCAGTTCTTCCTGTTCGGTGTTGAAGGTCTCCTTATCGACCTTGCGGCCAAGCTTGATGGCTTCGAACATGGGGTTTCTCCTTTAGGATATTGATATTTATTATTTACTTGGTTTTTTTGGATGCGGCGATGGGCCTTGGCCGCCCATCGGTACCCACGGCGACGTAGGTGATGCTGGCGACGGCGACATGATGGCGGCTCTCGGGATCCATCTCGCGGCGGGCCCAGGCCCGGATCTCGACGCTGACCGAGGTGGTGCCCAAACGCTGTACCCGGGCATAGATATCCACCAGATCACCTACGGCCACGGGAGATACAAAGCGGAACTCATTGACCGCAATTGTGACCACCCGCCCCGCGGCAGCCTGAACGGCCACCGTGGCGCCGGCGATGTCGGCCTGGGACATCAGCCAGCCGCCAAAGATATCACCCGCGGCATTGGTATCGGCGGGCATGGCCAGGACCCGGATGGCCAGGCGCCATTGGCTGGGATCACCTTCGTCAAAGAGATTGGGATCGGGCATTGGAGTTCCGGCTGATCATGGCCGTCAGGGTGGGGGTGGTTTCTGGCGGCGGTTAGCTATCGCGATTCGGCTAACATGTTAACCCCATTGGGTCCGTATGGGGCGGATTCTGGCGCCGCCAGCGGTTTAAGGAAACTTTCTGTTAGACTCTGTCCAGATGGCTTCGCGGCGCAGGGTTGGAGCCTCCCAGTCACTCGAGAGCTTGGAGAGAGATTACCCGCCCAACCCTCATGGCGTAGCAGGAGACCCAGTTGCCCCTCCCTTGCCCGGCCCAATCCCTTCAACTCTGACCGTGCTGCCCTGCGATCCCTACAATATTACCTATTGGTCCACCTCCACCACCCTGGGTGAATCCACCTGGAGGCCGGACCTGGCCAATATGGACTTCAGGCTTGTCCTCAATTAGGCCTCAATTAGGTTTGTGAAGGAGATGCCCGTGCCAGAGATCGCCTTCCGGTGGCACTTCTTTGCCTCGATGCCCGGACAATCATAGCCAGCATGACGACAGACCCCAAAATCGCCAACGGCTCCTGGCGGGCCGCTTTGCGCCCCTTTCTCGATCGCCGGGTCATCGCCATGTGCTTTCTCGGTTTTTCCGCCGGGATTCCGCTCCTGTTGATCTTTTCATCCTTATCGCTCTGGTTGCGAGAGGCCGGGGTGGATCGCGGGGCCGTGACCTTCTTCAGTTGGGCGGCCTTGGGCTACTCCTTCAAGTTTGTCTGGGCACCGCTGATAGACCGCCTGCCGTTGCCGCTGCTGACGCATTGGCTGGGGCGTCGACGGGCCTGGCTGCTGGTGTCCCAACTGGCTATCGCCAGCGCCATTCTGCTCATGGCGGCCATAGATCCGGCACTAGGGGGCAGCAGCCTAACCCACATGGCTTTGGCGGCGGTACTGCTTGGCTTCTCGGCGGCGACCCAGGACATCGTCATCGATGCCTACCGTATCGAGGCGGCGGAAACCAGCCTCCAGGCCATGATGTCCGCCACCTATATCGCCGGTTATCGCATCGGTATGGTCGTCTCCGGGGCCGGGGCTCTGTATCTGGCTGCGGCCCTGGGTTCGACGGCTGAGCACTATGTTTTCACAGCTTGGCACTGGACCTACATCGCAATGGCCGGAACCGCGCTGGTGGGAATCACTACCACCTTGCTGATCCCCGAGCCGGTATCTGGACGGGTGGATGCCCGTCGCTATGGGGCACTGGATTACTTCCGGCTAGTGATCGTCTTCGCCAGCGCGGCGCTGACCTTTGTGGCGACCTTCTTCTTGAGCAGTGAGGGCGTTGGGGTCCTCCAGGCGGGGATGGGGGAGGGGCCTTTGCTCGGCTTTCTGCTCGAAAGCCTGCATTTCCTGATGGCGATTCTGGCAGCGGGCTTGACCGGCTGGTTGCTGGTCAGTCTGGGGGTGGTGGACCGGGCCATGGCCCGGGAGACCTGGGTCGCGCCCGTGCTGGACTTCTTTAACCGCTATGGCACCCGCACGGCCCTACTGCTCCTGGCCCTGATCGGCCTTTACCGCATTTCGGACATCGTGTTGGGGGTGATCTCCAATGTCTTCTATCAGGACATGGGCTTCACCAAGACCCAGATCGCTACGGCGGTTAAGACCTTTGGCGTTGTCGTCAGTATCGCAGGTGGGCTCCTCGGTGGCCTCATGGCTAACCGCTACGGGGTCATGCGCATCCTCATGCTGGGCGCCATCCTTTCGGCGGCGACCAATCTCATCTACGTCTTGTTGGCCTGGGTGGGCAATGATGTCGCTGTGCTCTATCTGGCTGTGACGGCGGATAATCTGGCGGCGGGGCTTGCCAGCGCCGCCTTCGTCGCCTTCCTGTCGAGCCTGACCAGCGTCGCCTTCACCGCCGTCCAGTACGCTATCTTCAGCTCCCTCATGACCCTGCTGCCCAAGGTGCTGGGCGGCTACTCAGGCACTATGGTCGAGGCCATCGGCTATCCAGCCTTCTTTGTCTTCACCACCCTGATTGGTGTGCCTGTGCTGCTGCTGGTCTGGCTGGCGGGGAGACACCTGCACGACAGGCCCTGACAGGCTTCGCAAGCCCCTGGGCCATGCGGAGTTGCAGGTTCATAATCCAGCGATGAAATCGGGATTGCTGCGACGCACCAATTATGCGATGGTTGTGACGTTAAAGGTATGCGGCGATAGGTCAGGCTCAGGGGCCCCCTAGACATCCACTGCTCCCTTCGACTCGCGCCAGATGGTTGGAAAACAGAGCCAGGCGCGGATCGTCAGCGGCACCGCGGGTGCCGCTTGCTGCTTGGGGCTGGACCAGGACGGACGGGTCCCCAGGTTTGGTTAAAAAAAACCGGAATGTAATGATGATTACCACCCAAAAACGACCTATCTTTCTGAATTTACAGGTGATCCGGCTCCCGGTAGCGGGGGTCATGTCCATTGGTCACCGCATCAGCGGCGTAGCCATGGTCTTCACTCTGCCCTATTTCATTCACATCTTGGCACTCTCGGTATCCAACCCGGCGGGCTTTGACGAGGCGGCACAACTGGTCGCCAGTTGGCCCTTTAAGGCCTTTCTGTTCCTCTTCCTGTGGGCACTGATGCACCACTTCCTCGCCGGCATCCGCTATCTGATGCTCGATATCGACGTCGGCATCGAAAAGCCCCTGTACCGTTACACGGCCTGGGGCGTGCTGGCGGGTGGCCCCGTCCTGGCCCTGATCCTGTTGGGAGCACTGTCATGAGCCGTCAAGCCTCGGGACTGCGGGCCTGGATTTTCCAGCGCGTGACCGCGATCGCCATGCTGCTGTACTTTCCCTTTCTGCTCCTCTCCCTCGCCTTTGGGCCGCCGGCGAATCACGCCGAATGGGTGGCCTGGCTGAGCCAGCCCCTGGTCGGCACGGGCTTCCTGCTATTCGTTGGCGTGCTCCTGCTCCATGCCTGGGTTGGCGTGCGTGACGCCATCATCGACTATGTGCACCCGACCGCTATCCGCGTCACGGCCCTGAGCCTGCTGGCGCTGGGACTGATTGGCTGCGGCCTCTGGGCCCTCAAAGTCATCGTCCTGGTGGGCTAGGGGCAAGGCGAGAACTGAATGCGAGAATGTTATGTCATTAAATAAGCGAAACTTCGACGCCCTGATCGTGGGCGCGGGCGGGGCGGGGCTCAACGCGGCGATCCAACTGGCCAATGCTGAGCTGCGCGTGGCGGTGGTCTCCAAGGTGTTCCCGACCCGCTCCCATACGGTCGCCGCCCAGGGTGGGGTCAACGCGGCCCTGGCCAACGTCCTGCCGGACAACTGGCATTGGCACATGTTCGATACCGTCAAGGGTTCGGACTACCTGGGCGACCAGGATGCCATCGAGTTCATGTGCCGGGAGGCCATCCCCACCGTCTATGAACTGGAACATGCGGGGGTGCCCTTTTCCCGCACGGACAATGGCAAGATCTACCAGCGTCCCTTCGGCGGCATGACCCAGAACTTTGGTGGCGATCAGGCCGCCCGCACCTGCGCCGCGGCGGACCGGACCGGTCACGCCATCCTCCATACCCTCTATCAGCAGAACCTCCGCGCCAAGACCCACTTCTTCGACGAGTTCTTCGCCCTGGATCTGGTCAAGGACGCCGAGGGGGTGGTTTGTGGCGCCCTGGTCCTGGAGATCGAGACCGGCGAGCCCCTGCTGATCGAGGCCAAGACCACCCTGCTGGCTACCGGCGGCTGCGGTCAGGTGTTCCGTACCACCTCCAACGCCCACATCAATACCGGCGATGGCCTGGCGATGGCCCTGCGGGCCGGTGTGCCCCTGATGGACATGGAGTTCTACCAGTTCCATCCCACGGGTATCGCGGGTAAGGGGATGCTGATTACCGAGGGCGTGCGAGGCGAGGGCGGCTATCTTCTCAATGGTCGCGGGGAGCGCTTCATGGAGCGTTATGCCCCCAAGGCTAAGGACCTTGCAAGCCGCGACGTAGTCTCCCGCTCTATTGTCACCGAGGTCAAGGAGGGGCGCGGCGCCGGTCCCAAGGGCGATCACGTCCTGCTCAAGCTGGATCACCTTGGCGAAAGTGTTATCGCCAAGCGCCTGCCGGGCATCCGCGAGAGTAGTCGCATCTTCGCCGGCGTCGATCCTGTGATGGAGCCTATTCCCGTCTTTCCCACCGCCCACTATCTCATGGGCGGAATCCCCACCGATCGCTTTGGCCGCGTCATGACACCGGCCGGCGGAGGCGAGGATGCGGTACCGGGGCTCTATGCCGCCGGTGAATGCGCCTGTGCCTCGGTCCATGGTGCCAACCGTTTGGGCGGTAACTCTCTCCTCGATATCCTGGTTTTTGGCCGCCTGGCGGGCAAGAATATCATTGATTATGTGAAGGAAAATCCCTTCCATCGCACCATCGACCCGGCCAGCCTGGAGAGGGTCATGTCGCGCCTGTCGCGGTGGGACCAGCGTGGTAAGGGCCCGAGCGTCCACGAGACCCGCGAAAAGCTGACCCGCTGCATGGAGGACCATGCCGGCGTCTTCCGCACCGAGGAAATCATGGCCGAGGGTCTGGACAAGATGAAGGAGATTCGCGACGCCTTCGGCTCGGTGCGTCTCACGGATCACTCCAAGGTCTTCAACACCGCCCGTATCGAGGCCCTGGAGTTGGTGAATCTGCTCGACGTCGGCATGGCCATCGCCGCCTCCGCCCTCACGCGCCAGGAGAGCCGCGGGGCCCATTCGCGTCCCGACTTCCCCAAGCGTGACGATGTCAATTGGATGAAACACACCCTCTATTTCCAGGAGGGCGACCGGCTCGACTACAAGCCGGTGCGGACCAAGCCCCTGACGGTGGAGAGCTTCCCACCGAAAGAGCGCGTCTATTGAGCCACGCCGAGGGAAAAACATGAAATTCCGTGTCTATCGCTATGATCCCGAGCTGGGCCAGAAGCCCCGCATGCAGGAATTCGAGGTCGAGACCCATCGCGGCATGATGCTGCGCGATGCCCTCAAGGCCATCAAGGCCCAGGACGAGACCTTCGCCTTCCGTCACTCCTGCGGCGAGGGCGTCTGCGGTTCCGATGGCGTCAACGTCAATGGCACCAATAAGCTTGCTTGTGTCACCGCCATCGCCGATCTGAAGGAACCGATCGAAGTGCGGCCCTTCCCGGGGCGGCCCGTCGTCCGCGACCTGGTCGTGGACATGACCCAGTTCTATGAGCAATACAAGGCCGTGGAACCCTGGCTCAAGCGCAAGGAGCCCACGCCGGAGCAGGAGATCCTCCAGTCCCCCGCCGACCGCGACAAGCTGGATGGCCTTTACGAGTGCATCATGTGCGGCTGCTGTTCCACCTTCTGTCCCTCCTTCTGGTGGAACCCGGAGAAGTTTCTCGGCCCCCAGGCTCTGCTCACGGCCTATCGGTTCCTCGCCGACAGCCGCGACCAGGCCAGCGCTGAGCGCATGGACTTCCTGGAGGGCCCCTACAAGCTCTTCCGCTGCCACAGCATCATGAACTGCGTCGAGGTCTGTCCCAAGGGGCTTAATCCCACCAAGGCCATTGGCCACATCAAGGAAATGATGTTAAAGGATTCAGTCTAGGCTACGGATCGCCCAGGGTACCCCGAGCCTATCGCCCGGGGTCCCTGATCATCCGTGGGATACCGGGCTGATCAATGGCCACTCTGGTTCCGGGTCGGGTGGCGTCTGGCGGGGGACGCCGTGAATACCTCCCTGTAGGCTTGACGACCGCATCATTGCGGTCGACACCCCCACCAGACGCCACCCGACCCTCCCCGCACCCATAACCGCCCACGCCTCGGCTTTTGCTAGAATGCCTGCCTTCCCTGTCAGTCCGTGATTGCCATGACCATCCGAACCCGTTTCGCCCCGTCTCCCACCGGTTACCTCCATGTCGGTGGCGCCCGGACTGCACTCTTTTCCTATCTCTTCGCCCGCCGTCATGGGGGGCGCTTCATCCTGCGCATCGAGGATACGGATCTGGAGCGGTCCACGGCGGAATCGGTCAATGCCATCCTGGAGGGCATGGCCTGGCTGGGACTGGAGTACGACGAGGGGCCCTTCTACCAGACCCACCGCTTCGATCGCTACAACCAGGTCATCGACGAACTCCTGGCCAAGGGCCTGGCCTATCGCTGTGACTGCCCCAAGGAACGGCTGGACGCCATGCGCGAGGAACAGATGGCGGCCAAGCTCAAACCCCGCTACGACGGCCTCTGCCGTCATCGCAACCTGGATCCGAGTCAGCCCCACGTCATCCGCTTCCGCAACCCGGATAGGGGCCAGGTGGTGGTCGACGACCTGATCCGGGGGCGCATGGCCTTCGACAACCGGGAACTGGACGACCTCATCATCCGCCGTAGCGATGGCGCCCCCACCTACAACCTGACGGTGGTGGTGGACGACGCCGATATGGCCATCACCCACGTCATCCGCGGCGACGACCACGTCAATAACACCCCACGCCAGATCAATATCCTGCGCGCCCTGGGCAAGGAGCCGCCGCATTACGCCCATGTCCCCATGATCCTGGGCGACGATGGCTCGCGCCTGTCCAAGCGCCATGGCGCCGTCAGCGTGGTGGCCTATCGGGATCAGGGCTATTTGCCCGAGGCCCTGCTCAATTACCTGGTGCGCCTGGGCTGGTCCCATGGCGATCGGGAGATCTTCTCCCTGGAGGAAATGGTCGAGCTCTTTGATATCAACCAGGTCAATAAGGCGGCCGCGGCCTTCAACACCGACAAACTGGACTGGCTCAACCAGCATTACATCCAACATGCCGATCCCAGGCGCATCGCCCACCTGCTGCGGCCCCATCTGGGGGATCTGGGGATCGATCCCGCTGTGGGCGCCGACCTGACGGCCGTTGTCTCGGCCCAGGCCGCCCGGGCCAAGACCCTAGTGGAATTGGCGCTTATCAGCGCCTTCGTCTATCGGGATTTTGACGATTACGAGGAGGGCGCGGCCAAGAAGCACCTGCGCCCGGTGGCGGCGGAACCCCTGGAGCGCCTGCGCGACCGCCTGGACATGCTGGCCCTAGAGGACTGGGAGCCGGTGACCCTGGAACATACGGTGCACCGGGTAGCCGAGGAACTGGGGCTGAATCTGGGCAAGGTCGCCCAACCCCTGCGCGTCGCCGTCGTCGGCCGCGCCGCCTCGCCGGGCATCGACATCACCCTGAAACTGGTCGGCAAGGAGACGACCTTGCGCCGCATCGACCGGGCGCTGACCTACATCCGCCAAGGGGCCGCGAGGGGCTGATGCCCGCCCGGTCCGCCATGCCGCTGGCATCACCGCGACGCCGTGTCGCAAGGTTGCCAGGATGAACTCCATCCCCGTCCTCAGCATCCTGCTGCTGTTCCCGGTCGTCGGCGCCCTGCTGGTGGGCTTGCTGCCGGGTGGTCGCATCGCCCTCATCCGCTGGACCGCCATCCTCGTCGCGCTCCTGACCCTGGTCCTGGCCTGGGGTCTGCTGGGGTGGTTCGACGCCCGGGCGGAAGGCGTCCAGTGGTTCGAGCGCTATAGCTGGAATCCCCGCATGGGCACGGCCATTGCCTTGGGGCTGGATGGTTTTTCCTTGCCCTTGGTACTGCTGGCGGCCCTGCTGTGCCTGGTCGCTCTCCTGGCCTCCCGCGGCATCCGGGAGCGGGTCAAGGGCTACTATGCCCTGATGCTGATCCTGGAATCGGCCACCCTCGGCGTCTTCATGGCCCAGGACTGGTCCATCTTCTACGTCTTCTGGGAACTGGTCCTGATTCCCCTCTTCTTTCTCATTGACGGCTGGGGCGGCAAGAACCGCCATGGCGCGGCGCTGAACTTTGTCCTCTATACCATGGGCGGCTCTGTCTTCATGCTGATCGCCCTGCTGGTGGTCTTTGATGCCGTGGGCGTCCATTCCTTCGCCATGGCGGACCTTGCCGCTGGCGGGCCGCGCCTGAACCGGGAGACCCAGGTCCTGATCTTTCTGGGTCTGCTCGTCGGCTTCGGGGTCAAGATGCCCATCTTCCCCATCCACGGCTGGCTGCCCCTGGCCCACGTCGAGGCCCCGAGCCCGGTCTCCATCCTGCTCTCGGGCATCCTGCTCAAGATGGGCTCCTATGGCCTGATCCGGGCTGCCCAGATGTTGCCGGAGGCAGTGATGGCGCTCCAGACCCTGCTGGTGGTCCTGGCCATGATCAGCCTCATTTATGGCGGCCTGCTGGCCTGGCGCCAGACAGATCTCAAGGCCATGGTGGCCTACTCCTCGGTAAGCCACATGGGGGTGGTGCTGCTGGGCATCGCCGCCCTCAATGTCGCCGGTCTCACCGGGGCCTTGCTGCAGATGGTGGCCCACGGGCTGGTGGCGGGGGCCCTCTTCCTGCTCATCGGCCTGCTCTACGAGCGCACCCACACCCGGGAGATCGGCCATTACAGCTCCCTGGTGCGGGTCATGCCGCGCTTTGCCTTCTTCACCATCCTCGCCTTCGTCGCCGCCGTCGGCTTGCCGGGGACGGCGGGTTTCATCGCCGAACTCCATGCCTTGATCGGCGGCTTCCAGGTCTGGGGTGGCTGGGTGGCGATTCTGAGCCTGGGCGTCCTCATCAGCGCCGCCTACGCCATCCGCACCGTCGGACGTCTCTTCACGGGGCCCGTGCGCCCAGAGATGGCGGGGGTACCGGACCTGGGACCCACGGAATTACTGGCCGCCGGCGTGCTCACCGCCGGTTTCCTGCTGCTGGGGCTCTTTCCCGCAGCCATCCTGCAGCTCGTGGGGGCCAGCGTCGCCCGTTTCGGCGCCGTCCTCGCGGCCTCCTGAAGGGGATCGCACCTTGTCCCATCCAAGTCCAGCGCCCAGGGCGGAGCAGCCCGAGACCGACATTCGTTCGCGGATCCTGGCCGCCATCGAGCATTTGGATCACGTCCTGCCCGGTCAGGCCCCGCTCCAGGATTTTGTCCACCACAACACCCTCCACGGCTTCCAGCATCTGCCTTTTTCCGAGGCCCTGGCCCAGGCCCATCGCCTGAACGGCGCCGCAGGCTACCTAAGCCCAGAGCAATTCCGCGCCTACTATCGTCGGGGCCGCATCGAGCGGCGGGATCTGGTGCAGGTCCTGGACGGGGAAACGGCCTTGGCCCCCGGCGAAGCCCTGTTCGAGGGCCCAACGGGCCCGGTCCTGAACCGCGACATCTACCTGCTGGCCCTGCTCTATCCCCTGGAGCCCATCGCCAATAATCAGTTTGCCTGGGAACTCGAGGAGATGGGCGCCCTGGAAGGTTTCCAGGATGATGTCCCCCCGGAGGTCCGCACCCGGCTGCTGGCAGCCAGTGGCCTAGGGGAGCGTGACAGCATCGCCGATCTCTGGAGTGCCTGCCTGGAACGACTGGATTTGAGCTGGTACCAGCTGCACCCCGAGGAACTGGTGGATCTGACCCCGGAACGCCTGGAGGCCATGCAAGCGGAGCTGCAGGGCGAAGGGGCCAGCGAGGGTGCCCAGCATCTGCTGCAGCGGCGCATAAACCGCCTGGTGCGTGACGAACTCAAGGCCTTGATGGAGCGGGTTGGCCAGGATCTCACCTTGACAGGCCTTCTACGATTGCTAACAGGCCGCGATCTGCTTGAGGATATCCGTCCCTATCTTATTCGCCAACTGGCCAACTTCCTCGACCAGGGCCTGGCCGCCTGGCATGCAGCCCAACGTGGCGAGGGGTTTTATGCCGGCTGGCGGGAACTGGCCCGGTTCAACCCGGGCTGGCGGCTCCTTGGGCTGGGGGATTGGACTCAGGACCTTGACGACCTGCCCGAGGATCCCCTGGATGCCGTCATGGCTGAACTGGAGCGCTTGGGACTACCTCCAGACCGCTGGCCCGGCTATCTGGAGCGACTGGCCCTGGAGTTACCGGGCTGGTCCGGGATCTGGCTGTGGCGCCACCGGCATCCGGACTATAAGGGTTGGCTGCAGCCCGTCGGCATGCTGGACTATCTGGCGGTGCGTCTCATTCTGGAGCGCCTCTACACCCGGCGTATTTGCGCCGAGGAGTGGGGGCTCGCGCCCCACTTCGGGGCCTTGAATGAACACTTCGGCAGCCACCCAGCGGAATTCCTGGTGCGCTGGTCCCTGTTCTCCGGGCCCCTGCCGGAATATCTGGCCAGCCGCGCCCAACGCCTGGTGCGATCCCGCCAGGATACCCTGGAACAGGCCAGGCCTGAGCACTGGTACCCCTTGGCGCAACTCATTTGGGCCTGGCGTTGGAGCCCGGCGGCGGTGCGTCTGGGTCGGGATCTCTTTCACCGTGCCTGGCCCCTCTTCCGGCTGGCCCAGCATCTGGGAATGTCGGGCGCGGCCCTGAGGGAGCTGGACCCGGCCCGGCTCCCGCTCATCTTCCGGTGCCTTGATCGTCTGGATGAAGGAACTGCCGGCTTCATCTGGCTGCGGGCCTTTGAGAATCATTACCGGGATCAAATATTTAATGCGCTCGTCAATAATCAGGGCCGGGGGCGCTGGACCAACCGGAACCACCGCCCCTCCGCGCAACTGGTTTTTTGCATGGATGACCGGGAGGAGGGACTGCGTCGGCACCTGGAGGAGGTCGATCCGGGGGTGGAGACCCTGGGAGCCGCCGCTCACTTTGGCGTCTCCCACTGGTGGCAGGGTCTGGACGACAGGTCGGCCATTGCCCTCTGCCCCGTGGTCCTGACCCCATCGCATCGGGTGCGGGAAGTAGCCCAAATCGAAGCGGCGGACCTGCTGGCCCGCCATAGGCGTCGACGCGGCTGGCGGTTGTGGCTGCGCAACTTCCTGCATCAGGAACTCCGCCGTAACCTGGTGACCTCGACCCTGGGCATCCTGCTGGCCGCCCCAGGGGCGACCCTGGCCTTGGTGGGTAAGGTGGTCGCTCCCCGACGTTTTGGCGAGTGGGCCGGGCAACTGCAACATGATTTCGATTTGAACGTCCCCACGGCATTGGCCACCACGGTGGCTAGCTATCAGGGAGACCCCAGTCCGGAGAATGTCCAGCCCGGTTTCGTGACGGCGGAACAGGCGCAACGGGTGGGGGACCTCCTGAGAGTCATGGGCCTGGATACCGGCTTTGCCCCCTTGGTAGTCATCATGGGCCATGGTTCGGACAGCGATAACAACCCCCACCTCGCCGCTTATGACTGCGGTGCCTGCAGCGGCCACCACAGCGGCCCCAACGCACGGCTCTTCGCCGCCATGGCTAACCGGCCCGAGACCCGCATCCGGCTCCGGGAGCAGGGCCTGGATATCCCCGAGGACTGCTGGTTCCTGGGGGCCGAGCACAACACCTGCAGCGAGGCTATCCTCTGGTACGATCTGGATCGGCTCCCTGTCGCGAGGGTAGGCGACTTCCAGCGGTTGGAGACCAGCCTGGGGAAGGCTGTCGGTCTCCATGCCCAGGAGCGCTGTCGCAAGTTCTTTTCCGCGCCGGCCCTGCCAACCCCGGCCCAGGCCCTGTCACACGTCAGGGGGCGGGGGCTGGACTTCAGCCAGGCGCGGCCTGAACTTGGCCACGCCACCAACGCCTGTGCCTTTATCGGCCGACGCGCTATGAGCCAAGGCGTTTTTTTCGATCGCCGGGCCTTTCTCATCTCCTACGATGCGACCAAGGATCCGGACGGTACCCTGCTGGAACCTCTGCTACTGGCCAACGGGCCTGTGGGGGCCGGCATCAGCCTGGAGTATTACTTCTCGACCGTGGACAATGAGCGTTATGGGGCCGGCTCTAAAATCACCCATAACGTCTCAGGTTTTTTCGGGGTTATGGACGGAGCCAGTTCCGATTTACGTACCGGTCTCCCTCAGCAGATGATCGAGATCCATGAGGCCATGCGGCTGCTGGTGATCGTGGAGGCCAAGACCCGGGTCTTGACGGCCATTTATGAGCGCCAGCCACCACTCCAGGAATTGATCGGCAATGGCTGGTTCCTGCTCGCCGCCAAGGACCCGGATGCCCCCGAGATCCGGATCTTCGACCCGGCTCAGGGCTGGGTCGAATGGCAGAGCCCAGGGCGGCCCTTGCCGAGGGTTTCGCGCTCATTGGCCCACTTTATGGGCTGCATGGCGCCCCTGGACCCCATTCTGATTGGCGATTGATCCTGATCTCTATGTTCGCATTTGCCTGGCTGATACCCCTCTTGCCCCTGCTGGCCGCCACCTGGATCGCCGGCGCCTATATCCTCCTGGGTAACCGGGGAGAGGCGGGGGAGCGCTGGACCGGGCGGGTCGCGGTCGGAGCGGCCGCCCTGTCCCTCGGCCTGGTGGTCCTGACCGGGATTCAGGCCCTGGTGATGGGTGCACCCGGTCAGGTCCGGGTCGGGTCCTGGCTGGTCAGCGGTGACTTGCGGGTGGATATCGCCTTCACCCTCGATGGCCTGGGGCTCGCGCTGCTTCTGCTGGTGGCCTTTGTGGCCCTGATCACCCTGCGGTTCTCGGTGAACTATCTCCACCGGGAAACGGGTTTCCCGCGCTTTTTCCTGCTCCTGTCGCTTTTCATGGGGGCCATGGAGTTGATCGTCATGGCGGGCAATGCCGTGCTGGTCTTCATCGGCTGGGAGTTGGCGGGGGTGGCCTCCTATCTGCTCATCGCCTATAACTTCGAGCGCCCCGTGGCCGTCACTAACGCCCAGCGCGCCTTCATCGCGAACCGGATCGGTGATGCGGGTTTTTTGCTGGGGATCTCGTTCGCCTATCTCTGGATGGGCGGCAGCGATTGGCCCCTCCGGCCAGATCAGGCCTTGGACCCGATCAAGGGGGATTTGATCGCCCTGGCCTTCCTGCTACCGGCCCTGGCCAAGTCGGCGCAACTGCCCTTTGCCCCCTGGGTCGCCCGCGCCCTGGAGGGACCCACCCCCTCCAGCGCCATCTTTTATGGCGCCCTCATGGTCCATGCCGGGGTTTACCTGCTCATCCGTCTGGAGCCCTTGCTAAAGACATCCCCGGCCATCTCCAGTCTGATTGCCCTGCTGGGCGCCCTCACGGCCCTCTATGGCTGGCTGGTGGGTCTGGCGCGGACGGACGTTAAGAGTTCCCTCATGTTCTCGACCACTGCCCAGGTGGGCCTCATCTTCCTCTGGATCGGCCTGGGTTGGTATAGCCTGGCGGCCTGGCATCTGGCCTTGCACGCCCTCTGGCGGACCTATCAGTTTTTGCATGCCCCAGCCCTGATGCAGCGCACCAGCCGGCCCGTGCGGCTGGTCCCCGTCTGGCTGGCGAATCGGCGCGGGCTGCAAGAGGCGGCCCTGCAGGGGTTTTGGCTCGATGCCCTGGCAGACGCCTTCCTGGCGCGGCCGGCCCAGGCCATGGCCCGCGATGTCATGGATCTGGACGGCAAGGTGGTCAGTCGTATTGTCGGCCTGCCTGGTCAGGCCCTCGAACTCTCCTCTCTGGGCACCTCTTCGGACGGGGAGGAGGGTTGGCTCTCGACGGAGGAGACGATCGTCCGCGGCCGCGGGCTGCTGGGAAGAAGCCTGGAGCGGGTGGCGAACGCCCTCTTTTGGTTCGAGCAACGCCTGGTGCTGCGCGGTGGCGGGCAAGGGTTGCTGGAGGCTATCCGCCGCCTGGGGGACCAGGCCAACCAGGTCGAGGATCTGCTCGCCCGGCCTCGCTACCTCGTCCTCATGATTCTCGCCACCTTCGCGGTCATTCTCTGAGATGAACCCGATCGCCATACCCTGGGATAGCCCTGCCGCCTGGCCGCTCTTGGGGGTCATGCAACTCCTGCCCCTGCTGGGGGCCCTGGTGGTGCTGGCCCTGCGCCGCGGGTCCCTGGCGACCTTCGCCGGGGTCATCCTGGCCAGCCTCGAATTGCTGCTGGCCATGCTCCTCTATCGAGGCTATGACCCTACGAATGCCGCCATGCAGTTCGCCGAGCACTGGAATCTGCCAGGCCTGTTGGATTACCACGCTGCCGTGGACGGTGTCAGCATCCTCTTTATTCTACTGACGGCCCTCATCATCCTGCTGGTATCCCTCTATGGGCCTGTGCGTGGTCTGGGGCCGCCCTGGCGGCTGATGGCCCTGATTCTGGCCATCGAATCCAGCCTGATGCTGATGTTCACGACCCTGAATCTGTTATGGTTTGTGTTCGCCGCTGCTATCCAGACGGGCCTCATCGGGCTCCTGCTGAAGTTATGGGCGACCTCGTCCCGTATTGACCAGGCCATCAAAACCTATATCAAGTTCATGGGCATGGGCCTGGTCCTGCTGCTGGCTGGCACCCTGATCCTGGGCTGGGGCCATACCCACATCAGCAGTGGTGGCTGGACCTTCGATCTCCTGGAACTCCATCGGGCGGGGGTGGGCCGGGAATTCCAGACCCTGGTCTTTTATCTGCTTTTCTACGGGCTGGCCATTCGTACCCCGCTCTTTCCCATGCACGGCTGGCTGCCCCAAGTGGCCGAGCAGGGTAATATCGCCGTGGCCCCGACCCTGCTTCTGGGACTCAAGATCGGCATCTATGGCCTGTTCCGCTTCGTCATGCCCCTCGTGCCCGAGGCGGTGCAGTATTGGCAGCCTTTCGTGGTCGCCTTCGCCGTGGTCGGTATCTTCTACGCGGCCCTTCTGGCCATGGTGCAGGAGAATCTGCGCCGGCTCTTGGCCTTCGCCGTCGTCTCTCATACCAGCCTCATTGTCCTGGGCCTCTTCACCCTGGATCATCAAGCCTTTCAAGGTAGCATCATGCTGGCCGTAACCTTCGGATTGGCGGTGGCAGCCCTGCTCTTCATGACCGGTCTGGTCTATCGCCGGACTAAAACGACCCAACTCACCGAACTGGGTGGGTTGTTCGACCAGATCCCCTTCGTCGGTATCGCCTTTCTGGTGGCGGGCCTGTCCATTATCGGCATGCCGGGAACGCCGGGCTTCGACGCCGCCCATCTGGTCCTGGAGGCAGCTATCGCGCGGTTTGGCGGTCTGCTGACCATCGCCGCCGCTCTGGGGAATTTGCTGGCGGCGGGCTTTCTGCTCTGGGCCTTCCAGCGGGCCTTCCTGGGGCCCTGCCCAGAGGCCCAGGCCCCGGTGGCGCCCCTGGGCCTGGCGGAGTGGCTGGTGTCCGGAGCCGTCATCGCCGTGCTTTTGGGGGTGGGCTTCTACTCCCATCCCTGGCTGGAGTTGATTGATGTGCCTCTGGCGGCCTTGAGTGCCCACTATGCCCAGCCCTGAAGCCGATGATCGGCCGCGGCTGGCCTTTGCACCCCTTTGTTCACGGCAACCGGTCCCAGGCGCTGTGGCCTACGGAAGTCGTCCTTCGGACCCGATGGGTGTCACCCCCCCGGAGATAGAGGTCCATCATGCCTGATACCCTGAGCCTCGTGTCCCAGGGGCACCTCCTGAGTGGGATGTTACTGACCCCCCTTGTGGGGGCCTTGGTTGTCTGGTTAGTGCCAGGGGAGCGCCTGTCACGCTGGGTACAGCCCAGCAGTCTGCTGATTGCGCTGGGTTTTTCCCTGTTTGTGTTCTGGCGCTTCAATCCCGCCGAGGCTGGCTTCCAGTTCGTGGAGAAGACAACCTGGATTCCGAGTCTGAATGCCCATTACCTGATTGGTGTAGATGGTATTTCGGTGCTCTTCCCCCCCTTGACTCTCCTGCTTTTTCTGGGAACCAACCTCGCCTCCTGGAAGGGCGTCCGGAACCTGCGTCGCCTTCACGATAGCCTCATGCTCATGCTGACCAGCGCCCTGTTGGGGATCTTCTGCGCCCTGGATCTGATTTTCTTCTTCCTCTGTTGGGAAATGACCCTGATCCCCATCTATTTTCTCATCAGCCTGTGGGGACCGGGCCCCCACCGGCGTTACGCGGCGGTCAACTACAGTCTCTTCATGTTGGCGGGCGGGGTACCCCTCTTGTTCGGCTTCATCCTGCTGGCCTTTAACCATGCCGAGGTCACCGGGGTTGGGGTCCCGGCGGGGCTGAGTTGGGATTATCGGGAATTGCTGACAACCCCCCTGGCTCAGGGCCTGGAGACCAGCGTCTTCCTGCTCCTGCTGGTCGGCTTCGCGGTCAAAACTCCGGTCTTCCCCCTGCATACCTGGCTACCTGTGGTGGCGATGGAGGGGCCGGCCACCGTGGCGGCCCTGATAACCGGCCTCAAGGTGGGGGCCTACGGCCTGATTCGGTTCGCCTTGCCCCTGGCGCCCAGCGCGGCCCAGGAATTCCATTGGCTATTGGCCGGTCTGGGAACGGTCGGCCTCCTGTATGGGGCCCTGGCGGCCATGGGCCAGACCAACCTGCGTCGTCTGCTGGCCTATGCCTCCCTGAGCCATGTCGGTCTGGTGCTGTTGGGAATCGCCTCCCTGAGCGAGTCAGGGATCCAGGGGGCTTTGTTCCAACTCCTCAACTTCACCCTGGTTGCGGGCGGTCTCTTTCTGCTGACGCGCTTCTTGAATCAGCGCCTCGGTTCGACTGATCTGATCAGCCTCGGTGGCGTGGCCCGCTCCATGCCCCTGCTGGCCGCCTGCTATTTCTTGCTATCCCTGGCGTCGCTGGGGGTACCCGGCACCTCCGGCTTCCCGGCGGAGTTTCTGATCTTGATGAGCGTGCTGCAAAGCCACACCGGCGCGGGGCTCGCCGCCCTCTTGGCCATGGTACTGGGGGCGGCCTATGTCCTCGACGGTTATCGGCGTAGCTTTTTCGGTCCCTTGGGCAACAGAGCCATCGCGGCCGCCGTCGATCTGCGCCCTCGGGAACTTCTGGTAGCCATTGCCTTCAGCCTCCCCATCCTGGCCGCCGGCCTCTATCCCGCTGGCGTGCTCGACACCCTGAGCGCGGCCACCAGCCAGTGGGTGGAGCGGTTGGCATCGGGGGCGCCTTGAGGGATCAGGGCCGCCAGAAGGCTGGCGTCAGCAGTACCAGGAGGGTGAAGACTTCCAGCCGGCCGAGAAGCATGGCAAAGCAGAGGATCCACTTGGCGGTGGTGCCGAGGTCGGCGAAGTGGGCACCGACCATGCCGAGGCCTGGGCCCAAGTTGTTGATGCTGGCGGCGACGGCCGAGAAGGCGGTGGTGAGATCCAGGCCGGTGGCGGCCAGGGCCAGGTACATGAAGGTGAAGCTGGCGACATAGAGGGAAAAGAAGCCCCAGACGGCATCGACCACCCGGTGGTTAACGGTCCGGCCGTCGATTCTGACCGGGATCTGGGCATTGGGGTGGACGAGGCGTTCGATCTCACGCAGGCCCTGCTTGATGAGCAGTAGAAAGCGGATGACCTTGATGCCGCCGCCCGTGCTGCCGGCACAACCGCCGACAAAGCTGCTGAAGATCAGCAAAATCCCCAGGAAGGCGGGCCAGTCATAAAAGGCGGTCGTGGTAAAGCCGGTGGTAGTGGCAATGGAAACGGTGTGGAACAGGCCTTGAGTCAGGGAGTCGTATCCGCCGGCAGTGGTGCCGGACAGATAGAGGCCGACGCAAACGAGGGCGGTCGTTGCCCCCACGAAGGCCAGATAAAAGCGGAACTCGCTGTCCAGCCAGTAGCCCTTGAGATTTTTTCGATTCCAGGCAATGAAATGCAGCGCGAAGTTCATGCCAGAGACCAGCATGAAGATGACGGCTATCATCTCGATCAGGTCGCTGTCGAAATAGCCGATACTGGCATCATGGGTGGAAAAGCCGCCGATGGCGACGGTGGCAAAGGCATGGCCGATGGCGTCAAAGGGGGTCATCCCCGCCAGCCAGTAGGCCAGACCACAGGCAAGGGTCAGCCCCAGGTAGATATACCAGAGGGCCTTGGCGGTCTCGGTGATGCGGGGTGTCAGCTTGTTGTCCTTGATGGGCCCAGGCGTTTCCGCCCGGTACAACTGCATGCCGCCGATACCGAGCATGGGCAAGATGGCCACCGCCAGAACTATGATACCCATGCCGCCCAGCCACTGGAGTTGCTGGCGGTAATAGAGGATGGACGGCGGCAGCTCGTCGAGACCGACGATGACCGTCGCCCCGGTCGTGGTCAGGCCGGAGATGGACTCGAAGACGGCGTCCGTGACGGACAGGTGCGGTTCATCCGATAGGATGAAGGGCAGGGCGCCGGACAGCCCCAGCACGGTCCAGAATAAGACCACCACCATGAAACCGCCCCGCAGTTTGAGTTCTTCGTGGCGTTTCCAAACGGGCAGCCAGATGAAGACCCCCAGGCCGAGGAGGAGGACGAGCGCGCCTAGAAAGGGCTGGGCCGTGCCATCCTGGTAGAGATGGGACACCGCTACTGGCGGCAGCATGGTCAGGCTGAACAGCATCAGCAACAGCCCCAAGACCTTCTGGACCGCAAAGGGTTTCATGAGGCCCCGCCGCCCAGGCCCCGGGGTCTTGGATCCCCTGCCGAGGCCATCACAGGAAAGTCACCGGCACCTGGAACAGCTTCTCGACCTCGGCCACCTGGCGCTTGTCCTGGAGAAAGAGAATGACGTGATCCTCGGCCTGGATGACGGTATCGTGATGGGCCATAAGGACCGCCTCATCCCGCACGATAGCGCCGATGGTGGTGCCTTCCGGGAGTTTGATCCGGTCAATGGTCCGACCGACAACCTTGCTCAGCTTGGCGTCGCCATGGGCGATGGCCTCAATGGCCTCGGCGGCGCCGCGCCGCAGGGAATGTACCGCCACCACGTCCCCCCGGCGCACATGTTTGAGCAGACTGCCGATGGTCGCCTGCTGGGGCGAAATGACGACGTCGATGCCGCCGCTTTGCATCAGATCCACATAGGCCGGACGGTTGATGAGGGCCATGACCTTGCGCGCCCCCAGCCTTTTGGCCAGCAGGGCGGAGAGAATATTGTCCTCGTCGTCGTTGGTGACGGCGCAGAAGACGTCGGTATCCTCGATATTCTCTTCCCGCAGCAGGTTTTCGTCGGCGGCGTCGCCATGGAGGACGATGGTACGTTCCAGGGTTTCGGCAATCTGCTTGCTGCGGGTAAGGTCGCGCTCGATGACCTTGACCCGAAAATCGTTCTCGGTGGCGCGGGCAAGCCGGGTACCGATGTTGCCACCACCAGCGAAGATGAGGCGCTTATAGGGATTTTCCAGCCGCTGCAATTCGCCCATGACGGCGCGGATATGGGCCGGGGCGGCCACGAAGAAGACCTCGTCGTTGGCCTCGATGACCGTGTCGCCCGTCGGCTCCAGGGCCCTGTCCTGGCGGTAGATAGCCGCGACCCGGGTCTCTACCCCGGGCATGTGATCGTAGAGGGCACGCAGGGCGTGGCCGATCAGGGGGCCACCCTCGTAGGCCCGTACCGCCACCAGCCGCACCCGCCCGCCCGCGAAGTCCAGCACCTGGAGGCTGCCTGGGTGTTCCAACAGCCGCAGAATAGATTGGGTGACGAGTTGCTCCGGACTGATGCACACATTGATGGGCAGGGCACCGGGGGCAAAAAGTTCCGGATGTTCGAGGAAACCCGGAGAGCGTACCCGCGCGATGCGGGTGGGGGTGTGGAAGAGGGTATAGGCGACCTGGCAGGCGACCATGTTGGTCTCGTCGCTATTGGTAACCGCCAGGATGATATGGGCGTCCTCCGCCCCGGCCCGCTTCAGCACGTCGGGATGGGCGCCATGCCCCATGACCGTACTCAGATCGAAGCGGTCTTGGAGTTCCCGGAGTATCTCGGGATCGCGATCAACGACCGTGATGTCATTGACCTCGCCGGCCAGGATCGCTGCCACGGATCGGCCCACCTGACCACCGCCGAGGATGATGATCTTCATGGTTAACGCCTCTCCTTGATCTCGATCCCCAGGGAGCGCAGCTTCCGGTAGAGATGGGTGCGCTCCATGCCGGCCTCCTTGGCCATCTTGCTGACATTGCCGCCATGCTTATCGAGCTGGTATTCGAGGTAGGTCTTCTCGAACTGTTCCCGGGCCTCGCGCAGGGGCTGATCGAAGGACATGATGCCCTCCAGGTTTGGCGCCGGTGCGATGGTGGCGGCCCCCAGGGTGTTTTCGACCTCGTCCTGGGCGATCTCGTCGCCGGCCCCGAGGATAAGGACGCGCTGGACCAGGTTCTTGAGTTCACGCACATTACCCGGCCAGGGGTAGTTGCGCATGTAGTTCTGGGCGCCGACGCTGAAACGCCGGTAGGGTAGCTTTTCGTGGGTGGCGAAGTAATCGACGTAATAGTTGAGGAGTTCCGGAATATCCTCGTTGTGGTCGCGGAGGGCGGGGACAGTCAGGGGCACGACATTAAGGTGGTAGAAGAGGTCCTCGCGGAAGCGCCCGGCGCGCACCTCATCCTCCAGGTTATGCTGGGTGGCGGCGATGAGGCGCACGTCGATGTTGACCGGTTCGGTGCCGCCGACCCGCAGAAAGGAGCCCGTATCCAGGGCACCCAGCAACTGGCCCTGGACACCCTGGTCCATGTCCCCCACCTCATCGAGGAGCAAGGTGCCCCCGGCGGCCTGTTCCAGGCCCCCATAATGAACATGGCCATCCTGTTCGCTGCCGAAGAGTTCCCGGGCAGCGTTGACGCGGGCGATACCCGAGACGCCGAGGTCGACGAAGGGCCGATCCCGGCGGGCGCTCTGGGAGTGGAGGTAACGGGCGAAGGTCTCGCGGCCGCTGCCGGCCTCACCCGTGATCAGGACCCAGGTGTCATGCTGGGCGATACGCTTGACCTGCTCCCGCAGACGCTGCATGGCCGTCCCGCGACCGATGGGCTCATGAGCAATGATGGTGCGCCGTTTGAGGCCAATGTTCTCGCGGACCAGCTTGTCGGCCTCGAGGGCACGCTCCGTGGTCAGCAGCAGTTTGGCCATGGAGAGTGGCTTTTCGAGGAAGTCGTAGGCCCCGAGCCGGGTCGCCTCCACCGCCGTTTCCACGGTGCCATGACCGGACATCATGATCACCGGGCAGGGCAGGCCCTCGTCCTCGGACCACTCTTTGAGGAGACTGATGCCATCCAGATCGGGCATCCAGATGTCCAGGAGAATCATGTCGGGTCGGCGCTCGCGCAGGGAGCGGCGGGCGGCAGCACCGTTCTCGGCGGTGGCCACCGCGTAGCCCTCGTCTTCCAGAATCTCCTGAACCAGGCCGCGGATGTCGGGTTCGTCATCGACTACCAGGATATAGGCTGCACTCATGCTTGTTCTCGATCTGGCTGGGCGCTGGCGCCCTTGGCCTGGGGGGGCAGGGCAACCAGCGGTTCCTTGGGAACTTCCTCGTGATGCTCATCGCGCCATAAGGGCAGGCGCGCCGCTACCCGGGCGCCGCCATTGGCATTCTCCGCCCAGATGATACCCCCGTGTTCCTCGATAATCTTCTTGACGATCGCCAGGCCCAGACCCGTCCCTTTGGCCTTGGTGGTGACATAGGGTTCGAAGAGGCGGTCGATAAGGGACTCATCGATACCGCCGCCATTGTCCTCTACCGAGAGTTCCAATTGGGGCCGATCCTGGTCATCCAGGCGCCGGGTGGCGACGCGGATATGGGCCTTGGACTTTTCTTCCACCGCCTCCAGGGCATTTTTGACCAGATTGTGAATGACCTGGCGTAGACGCAAGGGGTCTCCCTTGATGAGGGCCTCGCCTACCTGGAGGTCAATCTCGATGGCAGGAACCGCGCGGTAAAGTTCCATCACCTCAGCGACCAGCCGGTCCAGACGCAGGGGTTCGGGCTCCAGCTTGGGGGAGCGCGCATAGTTGGAGAAGTCGTTGACCATGGCCTTCATGGCCTCGACCTGCTGGACAATGGTATGGGTCGCGCGGTCAACTACTCGGGCATCCTCCTCGGGCAACTTGGTCAGGAGCTTGTGGCGCAGACGTTCTGCCGAGAGCTGGATCGGGGTCAGGGGGTTCTTGATCTCATGGGCCAGGCGCCGGGCCACCTCACCCCAGGCGGCGTCGCGCTGGGCCGTGATCAGGCGGGTAATGTCGTCGAAGACCACCACGTGGCCGCTCTCCTGACCATCGGGATGGATCAGGGGGCTGCCGCGGCACATCAGCACCTGGCGGCCCTCGGTACCGAAAAGGACGACCTCCTGGCGCCATTCGGCATGCCCCTCCAGGTGGGAGCGTACCGCATCCACCCAGGCCATGAGCCCGGGATGGGTCGCGTTCAAGGCATCCAGGCCGCCATTGCTCATGTCCGGTTCCGTCAGTCCCAGGATCTGATGGGCCGCCGGGTTGGCGGTGCGCAGGCGATGTTCGCCGTCGAGGACGACGACGCCCGAGGAGAGACGCCCTAATACCGTCTCCAGATAGACCCGCTCGGCCTCGATGGCCTGCTGGGAACGAGCCGCTGCATCCCGGGCCCGCGCCAGCCGTTGGGTCATGGAATTGAAGGAGGCGACCAGGAAGCTGAGTTCGTCTTCGTGACCGGGTAAGGGCAGGCGCTGCTCGTAGTCACCATCCGCCACGGCGCGGGTGCCGCGCGCAATGGCCGCCACCGGCTCCACCAGGCGCCAGGCGGTATGAAAGGCGGCGAGCAGGGCCGTCATGAGGCCGAACAGGAGTACCAGGGACAGGGTGAGGGAGAAGCTCAGCTTCAGCGACTGGCGCAGATAGGCGAGCTCTTTGTAGCGGTTATAGGCCTTCTCCAGATTCGCAGCCAGATTGCTGATGCGCTCGGAGGTCGGGAAGATGGCCTGCATGACCAGGTTGCGGCCCGTTGGGTCTGCCACCAGCACGCGTACCACCATCTCCTGGTTGGCGGCGGTCTCCAACTCGACCTGGTTGGCACCGGCGCTTGCCCGCCTCAGCAACTCACGATCGGGGAGATTGGGAACCAGTTCGGTCGGGTCCTCACTGGAGTTGCCCCGCACTTGGCCATTGGCCCCGAAGACGGCAATCTCGATGGCCCCTGACTGTTGCCGCAACTGGCCCAGGCTCAAGGCCAGGGCCGTGGTGGAACTGTCCTCGATACCCGCCAGGAGCTGTTTGGTATAGCGCATCAAAACACGCTGATTGAGATCCAGGGAGGCTTGATTGAGGGTCAGGGCATCCACCATGGCCTGGTCGATCTCGACGTCGAACCAGGAGTCGATGCCTCGTAACAGGAAGCCCAGTGAGTAGTAATAGACGACGCCCACGGGTAGCAGGGAGATGAGCCCGAAGAGCAGGACCAGACGACCGGTAAGGCGCGAGCCGGCAACCTTGTGACGGTAGCCTCGCACCAGTCTGACCAGATTGGTCAGCACCATGGCCGCGAGCGCCAGCAGGCCAAGGATGACGATGAACAGGAGGGGCACGAAGGCCTTGCTCAGAGACTCGGAGTTCTGAACGGCGCCGCTCATCAGGTCCAGGGCGACCAGGAGCACGATCAACAGGAGTATCACCGGGATCAGGCCCGGCCGGCGCCAATGAATCAAGGTCGCAACGGCCATGTAGTCCAGCCCGAAGAGAGCTTCCAGGAGGGGAGAAGATAGGCCGTGGGCCGCAGAGGCAGAGGTAGTTCCTCGATGTCGAGGGCAATCATCAGGTCGATCTGATAGTCCTTGCCAGCGGCCAGCTCCCCCCGGTTGAGGAGGGGCAGGTCGTGCAGGTCGCCGAGGGCGGCAATGGCGGCATCACGGGTTACATAAGTGTGGCCGGCCCCGGGCACGGGGCCCACCAGGTAGCGTTCTGCCAGGGGTTGGTAACGGATACTGTAACGCAGGCGACGATCCAGCAGGCTGGAATCCCAGATCCAGGCATCGGTTGCGCGGACCTGAATGTGCACCTCAAGCGTGAGAGGAACGCCGTTGTCCAGGGCCTCCAGAGCCACTGGGCTCAGGTTCGCGGCAAAACGGACATCCATAACCAGTTCTTCGCCGACCTCACGAACCTTGACGTCTTCGATCTGGAAGGCGGGCTTAGCAAAGCCTGGGCTGGGCAGCAACAGGAGCAGGGTCAGCCAGAGGCCAAGCCCCCAGGGCATCGGCTGGGCGGGGATGAGGGCCCTCATGATGTGGCCTTCAGGACGCGGGAGAAATAGAAACCATCGCCGCCGCCCACCGTCGGCAGGATTTGGCGTCCGCTCGACCGCGCCAGGCCCCAACTCGCCGCGATGGGGACCTCCTTCGCGTCCTCGTGGCGGGATAAGAAGGCGCGCATCTGCCGTTCATTCTCGTCCGGCAGCAGGGAACAGGTCACATAAACCAGGGTGCCGCCCGGGGCGAGCAGGGGCCAGATGGTGTCCAGCATCCGGGCCTGTCGTGCGCACAGGGCCTCGATATCCCCGGGGCGGCGCAGCCATTTGATGTCCGGATGGCGGCGGATGACCCCGGTGGCGGAGCAGGGGACATCGAGGAGGATGCGATCGTAGGGGCCCTGGGCCCAGTCCCCGCCAGGCTCGGTGGCGTCCCCGACCCGGAATGTCGCCTTGAGAGACAGGCGCCGGAGGTTATCGCGCACCCGGTCGAGGCGCTGGGGGTCGATGTCGAGAGCGGTGAGGTCAAGCTGGCCGTCCGCCAGTTCCAGCAGGTGGGCGGTTTTGCCGCCCGGCGCGGCGCAGACATCCAGGACTCGTTCGCCCGGGAGGACCCCCAGCAAGGGGGCCGCCAGTTGGGCGTTGGCGTCCTGGATCGAGACCAGGCCCATGGCAAAGCCGGGCAGGCGCGCCATGGGTAGCGCTTGGTCCAGAACCAGTCCCAGCGGGGCCTCGGGCGCTGGATGGGCCGCGATACCCGCGGCGGCGAGTTTCTTCAGATAAGCATCCCGGTCGTTAGCGAGGCGATTGACCCGCAGCCAGAGGGGGCCCTGGGTATTGCTGGCCGTGACGATCTCCTGCCAATCCTGGGGCCACTCCGTCCGGAGCCGGTCCAGCAACCAGGCGGGAAACAGCCAGCGGGCCTCTTCGCTCTTGTCCCCCTGGGCCAGCAGGGCCTCACGCTCCCGTTGGCAGCGCCGCAGCAGGGCATTGACGAGTTTCGCCGCCCAACCCTTGCCCAGGACGCGGGTCGCCGCCACGCTGGAGGCTACGGCGGCGTGGGGGGGGATGCGGGTGGCGAGGAGTTGGTAAAAGCCGATGAGGATCAGGGCTTCCAGATCTCCATCCTCGGGCTTGAGGGGCTTGCTCAGCAGTTGGGCGGCGATGGCCCTCAAGCGCGGCAGCAGGCGTAAGACGCCATAACTGAGTTCCTGGACCAGGGGCCTGTCCCGCTCCTGGTCCAGGGCAGCAAGCTGGTCCAGGGCCTCGGTCAGGGAATGGCCGCGACCCAGGACGGCTTCAACGGCGCGCGCCGCCGCCGCCCGGGCGCGGGCGCCATCCGAGGGTGCGACGCTGGCCTTCGGTTCTTGCGGGGACTGACGGCCTGGCCAGGGTCGGGGTTGCTGCTTATCCAAACTTGGCCCCATCCAGATGGCGGGCGTTGAGGAATTCCGCGGCCGACATGGGACGCTTACCCGGTGGCTGGAGGCGGGTCAGGCGTAATAGGCCGGACCCGGTGGCGACCTCGATACCCGCCTTAGAGGCCTGGATCACCTGGCCGGGCTCAGCGCCCGCCGGCGGCGTCAGGTCTGGCAAGTCGCAGCCCCAGAGGCGCAGGCTGGCCCCGTCCAGTTGGGTCTGGGCCACGGGCCAGGGGTCGAAGGCGCGGATCAGGCGGTCGATGGCCACCGCCGGTTGCGACCAATCGACCTCGGCCTCGGCCTTGGCCAGCTTGTGGGCATAGTTGGCCTGGCTGTCGTCCTGGCTCTCGGGGACCCGGCTGCCAGCGGCGATGCCTGGTAAGGCCTCCAACAGGGCGGCAGCCCCCAGGAGGGAGAGCTTGTCATGCAGGCTGCCGCCTGTTTCGCGCGGGTCGAGGGTCAGGCGCCTGATCAGGTAGATAGGGCCGGTATCGAGTCCCGCCTCCATGCGCATGATCGTGACGCCGCTCTCGCTGTCACCGGCCAGGATGGCGCGCTGGATGGGCGCCGCGCCGCGCCAGCGCGGGAGCACGGAGGCATGGACATTGACGCAGCCGAGCCTGGGGATCTCCAGGACCGCCGGGGGCAGGAGCAGGCCGTAAGCGACCACCACCATGAGATCGGCGCCCAGTTCCCGCAGCGTCGCGATGGCCGCCGGGTCGCGCAGGCTTGGGGGCTGAAGCAGGGGCAGACCCAATGCCGTCGCAGCCTCCTTGATGGGACCCGGGGTCAGTTTGCGGCCCCGACCCGCGGGCCGATCCGGCTGGGTGTAAACGGCCACCACCTTATGGCCGGCGTCCCGCAGGGCCTGGAGGCAGGGCACGGAGAAATCCGGTGTCCCGGCGAAGATGATCCGTAGCGGGGACATCAAATGACCGCCCGCCGGGGCTCCGCAGTATCCGGCTTGCGTTGCCGCTCCTCCTTCTCCAGCTTCTTGCGGATGCGCTGGCGCTTCAGGGAAGAAAGATAATCGACGAAAAGTTTACCTTCCAGATGATCAATCTCGTGCTGGATACAAACCGCCAGCAAACCATCCGCCTCCAGTTCGAAGGTTTGGCCATCCCGGTCCTGGGCACGCACCCGTACCCGCTCCGCCCGCGTCACCGGTTCCCAAAAACCGGGCACCGACAGGCAACCCTCCTCCATCTCCTCCTCGCCATCGCGCCAGAGAACTTCGGGATTGATGAGGCACAGGGGCTGATCGTGATGTTCGGAGATGTCGATAACGATCATCCGCAGCGGGATATCGACTTGGATAGCCGCCAGGCCAACGCCGCGGGCGGCGTACATGGTCTCGAACATATCGTCGATCTGGCGGCGGATGCGGTCATCTATCCTAGCCACTGGCTTAGCCACGTTACGCAGGCGTGGGTTAGGGAAGGTCAGAATTTCAAGTTGACTCATAGGGGAGTCCCCAATGGATTGTCGGCTTTGGGGAGGCGAGCCTGGCCAAACAGCCACTATTCACCCCCGAGCCCTGATCATCAAAGGCCGGACACCCTGGCAAGGTAGGAGAATGCTCGCTAGTATGCCCCGGCATACTACACTGCCGATCAGGGTCCCGCAAAAACAAGGCTGCACCTTGGCGAGGAGGACCCAGGTAGCTATCTCCCGCCAGCCAATCTTGGGGTTGCTCATGTCAATTTTCCAGACCGCCATGTCCTGCCCACGTCTTGGTGGAGCTATCCTGATCAGACTGGCCCTCGCCCTCCTCTTGATCCTGGCTGGCTTACCCGTCAGGGCCCAAATGGAGCCGCAGATTGGCCAGAAGCCGGCGCCTTCCCGGGGCAGGACCACCAGTAAAACTCCGCCCAGGACGGTCAAGCTATCTCCCAAGATGCGAGTCACGCCTCTGGAGGCGCCGGATCCCGTCATCCCTATCGGCGCCATTCGGCCCTTCATCGAACACGCCTATGTGTTGGAGGCCAAGGAAATCGAGCTGGCGCCCTATGTGGTGGCCTTTCCGGACCGGCGGATCCTGGGCGGCGGTGGCGACATGGTCTATGTCCGCGGCCTGAACGCGGGGGCCCGGGGGCGGTACCGATTGGTGAGGCCTGGGGGCCCCTATCTTGACCCTGCCTCCGGCGAGGTCCTGGGCTATCAGGCCCAGCAGGTGGCCGAAGCGACCCTGGAACGGCCAGGCGACCCCGCGGTCCTGCGGATCGACACCTTGAGCCAGGAGATTGCCACCGGTGACCGCCTGGTGCCGACGACGGGTAACGAGCCCCTGCTGACCTTCCAGCCTAGGCCCGGACCCAGGGGCCGTCAGGCCCAGATCATCGCCGTTCTGAATGGCGTCTCCCAGATCGGCAGCCTCAACGTGGTGGTCATTGACCTGGGTACTGACCAGGGCGTTGCGCCAGGCCACCTCTTCGATATCTATAATGGTGGCGAGCAGATTAAGGATAAGGTGCGCGTCCAGGCGGACGACTGGAACTGGAAGGACCAGAAATTCTGGTCAGAGGAATTCTGGTACGGTGATTTCCGCACCGACCGCTGGATTAGCGATGAACCCGATCCCAACGCGCCTCTCCCCCTCCATCGGGGCGCCAGCCCCCTGGGCGAGGATTTTCTCCTGCCCCTGGAAAGGGCCGGCACCCTCATGGTCTTTCGTGCCTTTCCGCGCCTGAGCTTTGCCCTGGTCATGGAGGCGACCCGGCCCATGCACATCCAGGACCGGGTCCTGGCACCCCGGCATTGATAGCCATGGGCCAAGTAGCGGGGGCGTCAATTCTGGACCCGGAACGCCTGCGCCTCTGGCTGACCCTGGCCAATGCCCCGGGCGCCGGCCTGCGGGGGGTCAACCAACTTTTGGCCCACTTTGCCGATCCAGCGGCCCTGCTGGCGGCGGATGCCACCACCCTGTCCGCCGCCGGCGCCCGACCCAGCCTTATCAAGGCCCTGCGCGAGCCCCGGTCCGATTTGGTAGAGGTGGCCCTGGCGTGGGCCCAGGGGGAGGGCACTCATATTCTGGCGCGCTCGGACCCCCGCTATCCCAGCCGGCTGACGGAACTGGTAGACGCCCCCCTGGTGCTCTACGTCAGGGGCGACCCCGAGGTTCTTCGTGACCCCCAATTGGCCATGGTCGGCAGTCGCAATCCTACGCCTGGGGCGCGGGAGACGGCGGTTGCATTCGCCAGCCACCTGTCCACCTGTGGTCTGACCATTACCAGCGGTCTCGCCATGGGTATCGATGGCGCCGCCCACGAAGGCGCCCTGGAGACTGGCCGTACCCTGGCCGTTATGGGCACGGGTCCCGATCGGGTTTATCCTGCCGCCCATCGCCACCTGGCGCGTCGGATTGCCGCTCAGGGTGCCCTGGTCACCGAGTTTCCTCCCGGCATGGGCCCCAGGTCCGAGAACTTCCCGCGCCGCAATCGCCTCATCGCTGCCCTGAGTCTGGGCACCCTGGTCGTAGAGGCCGCCCCCCGCAGCGGCTCCCTCATCACCGCCCGCCTGGCTGCGGAGCAGGGCCGCGAGGTCTTCGCCATCCCGGGCTCCATCCATAACCCCCTGGCCCGGGGCTGCCACGCCCTTATCAAGCAAGGCGCCAAACTGGTCGAGACCGCACAGGACATCCTGGAGGAACTCGCGCCCCTGCTGGTCGGCTACCTGCGCCCGGACCCGCCGCCGCTTCCCCTGGACGCCAAGTCCCCGGTGGTCGCGGGCGGGAATGCGAACCGGGGTGGTGCAGGGGACCCTAGCGGCTTGGATGCCGACTATCGCCGCCTCCTGGCGGCCATGGGCCAGGACCCGGCGCATGTCGATCTCCTCGTCCAGCGCACCGGGCTGGCGGCACATGACATTTCTTCGATGCTCCTTATGCTGGAACTGGAGGGCTGGATTGCCGCCTGTCCGGGCGGGCGCTATAGCCGGGTGGGAGGACAAGGAGTTTGAAGGCCCTGGGGCGCCACTGGCGGGATTTTGCCTTCATCCCGGCCCAGGATCTCTTCATTCCGCACCTAAGCCCCATTGAACTCCTGGCATCGCCGGTGCTGTTGGCACCGGTTGGCGAAGAGGTTCTGGCGCAGTTTCTCCTCCGATAAGCCGGTGGTGACGGAGAGTCGGTAGGTCCGGGCTTCATCCTGACGTTCAGTTATAGGGCCCGATACATATCTCCAAGGAATTGTCCAGGCGCTGGTAGCAGACGGAGTCTTCACCCAGGTTGCCTTTGCGCAGGCGGGCGGGTCCCTGTTGCAGGGTGTAGGCATCCTCCTCGATATTGACCGGATGAGGGCGTCGGGTGATGGCAAATACCTTGCCATCCGGCGTTTTAACCTCGACATCCAGTTTTCCGCATTTCAGGCAGCCCGTCGAAACACAGGTGGTGTTGACCGGTTTGCGACCCTCGACACGAACCGAGCAGGCGTTCTGGTGGGTAAAATCCAGCCCTTGGCTTGATAGCGGCATCATGACTAACAGCGCGGTTATAAGATAGATATTGCGATTCATTCCTGTTTATCCCCTAGCCAATTCTGCCGGGTTGGAGGGGCCTTAACTCACCCTGGCCGGCGACACGGACAGCTCATCATCACTGGAACCCTGGCATTCCTCAACTTCCTGCCCAAAAAATGTTGCCCGAAAAAACTACCCCTTACCCATCTTCCTCTTGACGGGGTGCCTGGGAATCGTATTTGCTAAGAAGCTTCCATGTGACTCAGGTCAGGATCCACCTGGTCCGTAGTCCCATCCAGAACCCCCTAACCCTGCTCGGATGCTCCTCATCCTATGAATCTGGTCGTCGTCGAATCGCCTGCCAAGGCCAAAACCATCAAGAAATACCTGGGCCCGGACTTCGAGGTCGTCGCCTCCTACGGCCATGTTCGCGACCTGGTGCCCAAAGAGGGGGCGGTCGATACGGCGGATGGCTTCGCCATGAAATACCAGGTCATCGAGCGCAACGAAAGGCATGTCCAGACTATCGCCAGTAAGCTCAAGGGGGCCGAGGCCCTGTATCTGGCGACGGACCCGGACCGCGAGGGCGAGGCTATTTCCTGGCACCTGATGGAATTGCTCAAGAAGCGGCGCCAACTGGGCGATCGGCCTGTGTACCGGGTGGTCTTTAATGAGATCACCAAGCGCGCCGTCCAGGAGGCGGTGGCCAATCCGCGGGAAATCTCGACGGACCTGGTCAATGCTCAGCAGGCCCGACGGGCCCTGGACTATCTGGTGGGCTTCAACCTCTCCCCCCTGCTATGGAAGAAGGTGCGGCGCGGGCTTTCCGCGGGGCGGGTGCAAAGCCCGGCCCTGCGCCTGATCGTCGAGCGCGAACTGGAGATCGAGGCCTTCAAGACCCGCGAATACTGGACCATCGCCGCGGATACGGCCAAGGAGGGCAAGGGCTTTGAAGCCCGGCTCATCCAGTTCGAGGGCGACAAGGTCGAGCAATTCACCATCCGAGACGAGGCCCGTGCCCACGAGGTGGAACGGGGCCTGATCGCGGCCGCGGGCGGCCAACTCAGCGTGAAGCGTGTCGAGCGTAAACAGCGCAAGCGTAATCCGGCCCCGCCCTTCATTACCTCCACCCTACAACAGGAGGCGGCACGCAAGCTCGGCTTCACCACCCTGCGCACCATGCGCGTTGCCCAGCAACTCTACGAGGGGGTGGATATCGGCGGTGGCGCTGTCGGTCTCATTAGTTATATGCGTACCGATTCGGTCAATCTGGCCAATGAGGCCCTTGACGAGATCCGGGGCTTTGTGGTCGAACGCTATGGGGCGGATCATCTTCCCCCCCAGGCCCGACTCTATAAAACCAAGGCCAAGAATGCCCAGGAGGCTCACGAGGCCATCCGCCCCACCTCGATTCGTCGCCAGCCTACGGAGATCCTCGCTCACCTGACCAAGGATCAGGGGCGCCTCTACGAGCTGATCTGGAAGCGCACCCTTGCCTGTCAGATGGAACAGGCGCTGATCGATCAGGTCACGGTGGATCTGGGGGCGGGGCCTGGCAATCTGCTGCGGGCCACGGGATCCCATGTCGCCTTTCCCGGCTTCATGCGCGTCTATCTGGAGGGGCGGGACGACGCCCGGGAGGCGGACGACGACGAGGAGCGCCAGTTGCCCAACCTCGTAGAGGGCGAGCACCTGGACTTGCTGGGCATCCGTTCCGAGCAACATTTCACCGAGCCGCCGCCTCGCTATTCGGAGGCCAGCCTGGTCAAGGCCCTAGAGGAATATGGCATTGGCCGACCCTCCACCTACGCCAGCATTATTTCGACCCTCCAGGAGCGGGAATACGTCCTGCTCGATAGCAAGCGCTTTCTGCCCACCGATGTGGGGCGGGTGGTCAACCGTTTCCTCACCGAACACTTTGCCGCTTACGTGGACTACGACTTCACCGCCCGTCTGGAGGACGAACTGGATGCGGTCTCCCGGGGCGAAGAGGACTGGGTCCCCCTGCTGGAGGGATTCTGGCAGCCCTTCAAGGAGCGCATTGATCATATCCAGGAGCACGTCAAGCGCAGCGACGTGACCCAGGAGGCCATGGACGAGGCCTGCCCCCAATGCGGTGCGCCCCTCTCGATCCGCCTGGGCCGCCACGGCCGCTTTGTGGGCTGCACCAAATACCCCGAGTGCGATTACACCCGCGATCTGGGTGAAGGCAAGGATCAGGAGCCGGCGGCGCCGGAGCTGGTCGAGGGACGCTCCTGCCCGGATTGCGGCTCGCCCCTCCAGATTAAGCGCGGCAAGTACGGCAAGTTCATTGGTTGCACGGGCTATCCCAAATGCCGTCACATCGAGCCCCTGGAGCGTCCCGAGGACACGGGACTGACCTGTCCCCAGTGCGGGAAGGGCACGCTGCAGAAAAAAAAATCACGGCGGGGCAAGTTCTTCTTTTCCTGCTCAACCTATCCCAAGTGCGACTACGCTACCTGGAACGAGCCGGTGGCCGGACCCTGTCCCCGGTGTGGCTGGCCTATTCTGACCATCAAGGTCACCAAGGCCAAGGGTGCCGAGGTCGTCTGCCCACAGCCGGAATGTAAGCACAGCGAACCCCTGGATGAGGGGGCCCAGACCCCGCGCACGGCAGGAAACGATGTCGCCACCGCTTGACGACCTCAGCGCCCCGGATACCAGCCTGGGGCATCGGTTGCGGCTCGCGGCCTACTGGATCAAGGCCGGCGGCGTAGTTGCCTATCCCACCGAGGCCGTCTATGGCCTGGGCTGCGATCCCTGGAACGGCGAGGCGACCCGACGCCTCCTGGCCATGAAGCGGAGGCCCGAGTCCAAGGGCCTGATTTTGATCGCGGCTACCCTCCAGCAGCTGACCCCCTTTGTGGAACCTTTGGATGCGGACCGCATGGCGTTGATCCTTTCGACCTGGCCTGGCCCCTACACCTGGCTGCTCCCGATCCGACCGGAAACCCCGCCCTGGCTGGCGGGCCAGCATGCGACTCTGGCGGTGCGGGTCACGGCCCATCCGCTTGCGGCTGGCCTGTGCCGGGCCGCTGGCCGGGCCCTGGTCTCGACCAGCGCCAACCGTGCCACCCGACCCCCGGCGCGAACCGCTCTGGAAGTCCGACTTCGCTTGGGCGGGGCGGGGGATTATCTCCTGAGCGGGCCCTGCGGGGGCCGGGCCCAATGCTCTAGCATCCGGGATGGGCGTACCGGCCGTCTGCTGCGGCCCTGATTTTTTTCTTGAGGAAGCTAGGCCATGGGTGTGCTGGTTGGGGATGTAGGGGGAACCAAGACGGTCTTGGCCCTGGCGGAGCGGTCGCAAGGCCGTCTCTACCTGGACCGGGAACTGCGCTTACCGAGCGGCGACTTTGTATCTCTGGAGGATCTGGTCCGCCACTATCTTATGGAGACAGGTCTGGTTTCCGATCGGGCGGCATTTGCCGTGGCCGGTCCGGTGCGCGACGGTCGCTGCGAGATCACCAATCTCCCCTGGGTCATCGACCGCCGCCAGCTCGTGGCGGCAATGGGTTGGCGTGACGTTTATCTGCTCAACGACCTGGAGGCCGTGGCCTGGGGCATCTCCGCCCTGAGCCCAGAGGATCTGGCGATCTTGCATCCGGGGGAGGAGGGTGCCCAGGGCAACGCCTGCGTCATCGCCGCGGGTACCGGCCTGGGGCAGGCGGGGCTCTTTTGGGACGGCCAGCGCCATCACCCCTTTGCTACCGAGGGTGGCCATAGTGATTTTGCCCCGGAGACGGCCCAGGAAGAGGCGCTCCTGGGTTGGCTGCGTCAGCGCCATGGCCATGTGAGCTGGGAGCGGTTGGTCTCGGGGCTCGGTCTCCGTAACATCTACGAATTTCTCCTGAGCCAGGAGGGCCTGGGTCAGGGCAGCCGTGGGTTGGAGGAGGTGGGCGACGACCTGGGGGCAGCCATCGCCACAGGCGCGGCCTCAGGGGCCTGTCCCCTCTGCGTCACAGCCATGGCCCTGTTCGTCAGACTCTATGGTCGCGAGGCCGGTAATCTGGCCCTCAAGCATTTAGCCCTCGGCGGCGTCTACCTGGGGGGTGGCATAGCCCCCAAAAACCTGGATCTGTTGCGTGGTCCGGACTTTCTGGCCGCCTTCCTGGGCAAGGGCCGCATGGAGCCTTTGCTCAGACGGATGCCTGTCAAGGTCATCCTGAATCCGCTCACGCCCCTGTTCGGGGTCGCCTGCTATCTAGACCAGAAGACGGCCTGACATGAATCCCCTGCTATCCCCAAGATACTGGCCCAGCTGGCTGGCGGTGGGGCTGGTGCGGTTGCTGGGCTTCTTGCCTTTTCCCCTTCTGTGGTTGCTGGGCATGGGGCTGGGGCGGTCGGTAGGGCGGATCGCCTTGGGACGGCGGCGGGTGGCCCGGCGTAATCTGGAAATCTGCCTGCCGGAGATGTCAGCTCGAGAACGCGAGCAGTTGGTCTCCCGGCACTTCGGGTATCTGGGGGTTGCCGCCCTGGCTCAGGGTCTGGTGTGGGGCGCCTCGCGTCGACGGCTGGCACGGCTGATCACACTCCGCCACCGGGAGCGTTTCGATGAGTTGCGGGCCCGTGGGCAAAATATCATCGTCCTCATGCCGCACTTCATCGGCCTGGAACTGGGGGGGGCAGCCTTCACTGCCTTTGTCCACCCGGGTATGTACATGTACCAGGAGATCCGGGATCCGGTGATCGATGCGTGGATGAAGGCCGGACGGATGCGCTTTGGCGCCTTGTCCGTGGAACGTCAGGATGACTTGCGCGGTCTGGTGCGCAAGATCCGTGAGGGCATCCCCTTTTTCTACCTGCCGGACCAGGACGCCGGTCCCCGGCGCGGCATCTTCGTACCCTTTTGCGGGGTTCTGGCTTCTACCTACCCTATGCTGGGACGCTTCGCCCAGATGGCTGACGCCGTGGTGATCCCTATTCATGCCCTGTTCCTGCCTTGGGGCCGTGGGCTGGAAGTCAGTTTCGGAACACCGCTGGCTGGCTTTCCCAGCGGCGATGTGATCGCGGACGCGACGGCTATGAATCAGGCGATTGAGGCCATGATCCGGGCTCTGCCGGCCCAATATTTCTGGGTACATCGCCGCTTCAAGACCCGCCCACCTGGGGAACCGCCCCTCTATCCTATCGGTCGGCCCTGGTGGCGCAGATCGGACCCATGAGGGTGACGGGAGGCAAAAAGTCGTGGGCAGGGGCCCCAAGGGCTTGGCGGCTGGCGGGGCCTTGCTATGGTTAGGCTGGAACTCGGGATCCTTCCGGTCGCCCTGGCCACCGATTTGCGCCTGCATCTGGCGGCGGGGCTGGCGCGAGACCGCGTTGGGGCCCCAGGCGATTGCCCCTGGCTGCTGTGGAGCGCCCTGGCTGTGGGTCTGGCGGGTTTGGCGCTTTTTGTCCTAGGTGGCTACCACGCCGGCTTTCTTACCCTCAACCACCTGGCCGCCGGCTGGCCGCCCTGGTTCTGGGAGTGGCTGACGGTACTGGGCGACGCCCGCGTGGCCATTGCCGTGGCCCTCTTGTTCAGTCTGCGCCACCCCCGCCTGTTCTGGGCCCTTATCCTGGCGGGTTTGATGGCGACCGCTGTCACTCAGGGCCTCATCAAGCCCTGGGTCGCGGCCGGACGTCCTGTGGCGATGCTGGCGCTGGATATCTTTTATCTCATCGGGCCAGCCCTGCGTAAGTCCAGCTTTCCCTCAGGTCATACCGTGACGGCGGCGGTCCTGCTGGGCGTTTGGATGTGTTTTCTGCGGTCTGGGGCGATGCGGCTGCTGCTCCTGGCACTGGCGGTGTTGGTGGGGTTGAGCCGGGTGGCCGTCAGAGTGCACTGGCCGGTGGATGTGGCCGCAGGGCTGGTCGGGGGTTGGCTCTTTGCCTGGCTGGGCCTCTGGTTATCCCAGCGGTGGGAGGCGGCGGCGGGCAAGCAATGGGTACATTTGGTCTGCGTCTTTGTGGCAGCCGGGGTGGCCTTGATGCTGCTGCTGTCTGACGGGGATTACGCCGGGGCGAGGGGGCTGCAGATGGCCATTGGCTGCGCGGCCCTGGGTTGGGGTATCAGCCAGTATCTGTTGATGCCGCTGGGCAGGATTTTGAAAGCTTGAGTGGAGGTCGGGGTTATTGGCCCCAACCTCCTCCTTAACTTGACATGGAGGTCAGAAATTGCCCGTCGCGCCAGCCGTCAGGATGGAGAGCATCTCGCCATTGACGCCAATGGCGATGGCCTGAAGCTCGGGGGGCAAGGAGAAGGCGTTGATGATCATGTCCAGGTTGAGCATCAGGAGCCAATTACGCTTATTGCTATCCTCGACCAGGGCGATTCGGCAGGGCATGTAGGCGGCATAGATGGTGTTGAAGGCCACCATCTTCATGGCATCCTCGGGGTCACAGAACTGGAAGATCTCCAGATTTTGGGCCGGGATGCCCCGGGCCTGGAGTTCCTTGCCGACGTTCTGGCGGCCAACCAGTTTCATGTTGAGTTCGGCGGCCTTGGACATCATGGCCTCCGATGCCGCGTCCCAGGTTACGCCCTCTGCCAGGGCCATCTTTATTACGGTTTGGCTAATATCAAACATTTCCACGTCCGGGTCCTTGGCCTGGGCAGCGGGTAGCCAGGTAAGGGCGAGCGCGAGAAGGTAAGCGAGGAATTTCATGGTCGTTTTCCTATGGGCTGCGATGCGAACGGGGACAAGGGGGCCGCTTATTTATCGTCCAGGGTCGAGATGTAGGCGAGAATGTCCTTGATTTGCTGTGGCTCATATGCGGCGAAGGTCTCGTCCTCCTCGTCGTTGGCGTGGATGCGCTCCTTCTTTTTGAACATCGCTATCTGACGCGCGAGATATTCAGAGTACTGACCGGCGAGGGGAGGAGACTCCTTGCGCTTCATGCCTTCGGCCTTCCGCCCGTGGCAGGTCTTGCAGTCCCCTTGGAAGAGATCTTCGCCATTTTCCACGTCAACTTCCTCGGGGGTGGGGATATCCAAGGGGGAGGTTGCCGCCAGGTCGATGTCGGACAGATAGGCCGCGAGGCTTTCGATGTCCTCGTCGGAAAGATTGCGCAGGCCGCCGACTACGGTCATGGCCTGGTAGTCGAGGGTTCCCTTCCTGTATTTGTCCATCATCCCAACCAGGTAGTACTGGGGTAGGCCGGCGAGGCGGGGATACTTGCCGCCAAGGATGCCTTGGCCGTGGAAGCCATGGCAAAGGGCGCATTGACGGTTGAGGGCCTTGCCGCGCTCCATGTCCGGCTCGGCCTGAAGAGCCAAAGGCGTCAAGGCTACGAGAGAGATGAGAAGCGATCGCGTCAGGGGGTGTTTCATGCTCCAAAACTCCTGATCGGGCGTTGTGTTGAATTAGCGAGACCGCTGAGGCAAGGGGGGCATGACTCACCGCCATCAGAGGTGCGCCGAGGGATCGTCAAATTTATTGGCTTTCCGTCGAGTCGCACAAACAGCGGCGAGGCGGGACGGTGGCGATGACCGTAAGAAATCTCAATCCCTGAGGGTCACCCTTAACATTATGAGATGGCGGGAGTCCTTGCAACTAGAAGATTTATCAATATCCGAGCCAGGGTTGGCATGACAGAGTCCGGAGCTAGACCGGAATTCCTGGCACCTGGCGCGCTAGCTAATTGCAGCTACCCTTGACGTCAGCCCCCAGCGCCCCTAGTCTGATCAGAATGTATGCACTTCTCCCATCCGCCTGGATCTGGCCTCTGCCCGAACCCGCCGAGCCGCTCCGGATGCCCTGATTCAGTATTACTGTGTACGCCAATTATTTCGGCCTCAAGGAACCCAGTTTTTCCATCACGCCCGATCCCCAGTACCTGTTCCTGAGTGATCAACATCGGGAGGCATTGGCGCATCTGGTCTATGGTGCCGGGGAAAATGGGGGGTTCGTGCTCCTCACCGGGGAGGTCGGCACGGGTAAGACTACGGTCTGCAGGGCCTTCCTAGAACAGCTGCCCGATCAGGTGGATTTGGCCCTCATCCTGCACCCCGCCCTGTCGGCAACCGAACTTCTGCGTGCCATCTGCGACGAGTTTCGCATCCCCCTTCTGGAGGAGGATCGGACCGCCAAGCGCCTGGTGGACCGATTGCACCGCTATTTGCTGGAGGCACACGCCCAGGGCCGCCGACCTGTCCTCATGATTGACGAATCCCAGGACCTCTCGCCTCGGGTTTTGGAGCAGATACGCCTGCTGACCAATCTGGAGACGCCCAAGCATAAGCTGCTGCAAATCTTTCTGGTGGGACAGCCAGAGCTGCGCGATATGCTGCACAATCCGGGTTTGCGGCAGCTCAATCAACGCATTACCGCCCGCTATCATCTCAACCCCTTCAGTGCTCAGGATACGGTGGCCTACGTACAGCACCGGCTCGCCGTGGCGGGCGTGGATCGGCCCCTGTTTACCCGCTCGGCCCTGCGCCAGTTGCATCGTCAGTCCAAGGGTGTGCCACGCCTCATCAACATCTTTTGCGATCGCGCCCTGCTCGGATCCTGCGTCACCCGCAGCCCCATGGTCACCCGGCGTATCCTGGACAAGGCTATCGCCGAGGTCCAGGACGGTCACTCCTGGCGCAAGCCCTCGCGTTACAGGCGCTGGGCCGCTCTGGCGGTGGGGCTACTGGTAGTCGCCATCGGCGCGGGCTGGGGCTATTGGGAATACGCGGGCAGGCCCGATCTGCCGCCCCAGCTGGCCAGCCTGATGGGGCTGAAGCCTGCCCCCGAGCCCCCGAGCCCTGATGAGGTGATCAAGGCCACCGTGGACGAGGACCAGGCGCAAATCGCCCTGGCAAAGGCCGTCGCGGACGAGCGGATCGGGGACTTGCTGGCGGGTGGCGAGCTGCTGACCGCGCGGGATACCGCCCTGCGCCTTTTATTGCAACGCTGGAGCGTGGAACTGGGCCAACTTTCGGGTCGGGAGGCCTGCGCCCGCCTGAGCGCCTTCGGCTTGGAATGCGAACTGGATCGTGGTGGCTGGAGCCGGGTGCGCGACTATAACCTACCGGCCCTGTTGCACCTCCAGGACAAGGAAGGCCGGGACGGCTGGGCGGCACTGGTTGGCCTGGGCCAGAACGAGGCCACCCTGGAACTGCCGGGGGGGCGCGAGACCCTGTCCCTGGCCGCTCTGGATGGTCTCTGGACGGGAGATTTTTTACTCGTATGGCAGCCACCGCCTGTGGGCGGGACCGTCATCCGTCCAGGCTCCTCGGGTGAGGCCGTGCGCTGGTTGCGCCATCTTCTGACCCAGGTGGCCGGGTTGGAATTCAAGGACGACGGCTCGAATAAATTCGACCTCAACCTCGAAAAGGCGGTCCGCCGCTTTCAGACCCAAGCCGGACTGGAGGTCGATGGCCTGGCGGGGCCCCGTACCTTGATTCGTCTTGCCACTGCCGTGGACATGCCGGGCCTGCCCAAACTTACCAGCAAGAATTGACAACATGTCCTATATCCTTGAGGCACTGCGCAAATCCCAGCAGGATCGCGAGATCGGGCAAGTACCTACCCTTGCCACCCAGCCCCTGTTCACGAGTCCGGAAAGCGGCGGCAATTTCCGGGGGCTGGCCGCCGTGGCCCTCGCTTGCCTCGCTGTCGCGATTGCCCTCTACGCCGCCCTGCGTGGGGTCCCTGAGGTGATGCCCCCTGCGAGCACATCGGTCCCGGCTTTGACCCAGGCACCAGGACCCGCCCCGATCGGCGCCCCAGTGGCTGCGCCCCCGCCAGGAACCACTCCCGCGCTGGCGGCGATTCCTCAGCCCCCGGCGGCGGCCGCACCCGCGCCACTGGCCGCGCCGGGTCTGGCTCCGGTTCCCCCCGCCGTCAGCGCCGGTTCGGTTCCTACCACTCCGCCGCCCGCGCCGTCATCGGTGCCAGCGGATGATGAATTGACGAAGGTGCCGTTTGATGTGAGCGACGATGCACCCAAGACGATCAATGACAGATCCTCTGTGGCGCCTGGCCCGACGGATGGCATCCCCGATGATTTGCGACAGGATATCCAGTCCTTCAAGGAACAACTCAAAGGCGGTGAAGGCGGCAAGGGCGGAAGAAAGGCGAAGAATGAGAAGCCGGTTCCCCCCCAGGAGCGCCGCCTGCCCCGCGAGGTCGAGGAGCGCCTGCCATCCTTCCTGCTGACCGTCCACATCTACGACCTCGAACCCGCCAAGCGTTTTGTTGTGATCGACGGCCGCAAGATGCGTCAGGGTGACTCGTCTCGCAGCGGTATTCTGGTGGAGGAGATCCTCCCCGACGGCGTTGCCCTGTCCTTTGAGGGGCATAAATTTTTTCGGCCACGTTAGTCATCCGCCTGCCGATCAGGTGTGATAGGCCCTGGTGCCGGGATGGCCAGGACGATTCCACAGCCCCAGGACCTTTATGAATAGTGTCAAGCCAAGTCACCGCCGCTTTCTGGTGGAACTGATCAAGCCCTCTCATTACGATGACGAGGGTTATGTCATTCAATGGGTCAAGGCTTGGATTCCCTCTAATTCCCTGGCTTGCCTCTTCGGATTGGCCCGGTCCGCCAACCAGCAACAGGTGCTCGGCGTGGGGGTGGAGATCGGCATCGAGGCCTATGACGAGACCAATGCCGTGGTGCCAGTGGCGCGGATCATCCGCCGCCTGCAGGCCAATGGTGGGCAAGGGCTGGTCTGCCTGGTGGGGGTCCAGTCCAACCAGTACCCCCGCGCCCTCGATCTGGCACGCCGCTTTCGGCAGGCGGGTCTGCAGGTGGCGATCGGCGGTTTTCATGTCAGCGGCTGCCTGGCCATGCTCCCGAACCTGCCCGGAGAGTTGCAAGAGGCGCTGGATCTGGGCATCACCCTGTTCGCAGGTGAGGCGGAGGAGCACTTCGCGGACCTGCTGCGCGCGGCTTATGAGCGGCGCCTGGAGCCTATCTACAACTTCATGGCCCAGTTGCCTGGGCTCCAGGGTCAACCCCTGCCCTATCTGCCGCCCGAGGTGGCGCGCCGCTATGCCCCTATGCCGGGCACCTTCGATGCTGGGCGCGGCTGCCCCTTCCTGTGCAGCTTCTGCACCATCATCAATGTCCAGGGGCGCAAGTCCCGCTTTCGGGATCCGGATGACATCGAGCAACTGCTGCGGGCCAACCTGGCCCATGGTATCCGTCACTATTTCATCACCGACGACAACTTTGCCCGCAACCGCAACTGGGAGCCCATCTTCGATCGCATCGCGCAGGTCCGGCGGGAACTGGGGGTCAAGTTCAATTTCACCATCCAGGTGGACACCATGTGTCACACCCTGCCGGGCTTTGTCGTCAAGGCCCGCGCCGCGGGCGTCTCCCGGGTCTTCATCGGCCTGGAGACCGTCAGCGCCGACAACCTCAAATCGGCCAACAAGAAGCAGAACAAGATTGCCAACTACCGCGGCATGCTCCTGGCCTGGCAGCGCCAACGGGTGACCACCTATTGCGGCTACATCCTGGGCTTTCCGGACGACACCCCGGCCAGCATCCTCAAGGACATCGAGACCATCAAGCGTGAACTGCCCCTCGACATCCTGGAATTCTTCTGCCTGACGCCCCTGCCGGGCTCCGCGGATCATCTGGCGCTCTATAAGCAGGGCGCGCCCCTGGAGCCGGACCTGAACGTCTATGACCTGGAGCATGTCTGTACCACTCATCCCCGCATGACCAAGGCGGAGTGGCAAGGCATTTATCGCCAGGCCTGGGACTCTTATTACGACCTGGAACATCTGGAGACCCTGATGCGGCGGGCCGCGGCTTTCGATAGAAATCCAAAGCGTATCATGGAGATAGCGCTGGAATTTTACGGCTGCTTCAAGTTTGAGCGGGTTCATCCCCTTCAGGGCGGCTTCCTCCGCCGCAAGGTCCGCACCGAGCGCCGGCCGCAGCTCCCCCTGGAATCCATCTGGGTCTTCTATCCCCGCCGCCTGGTGGAGATCTGGACCGCCTATTCCGGTTTACTCGCCTATGCCTGGCGGGTCTGGCGCCTCTACCGGCGGGTCAGGCAGGATACGGAACGGCCCGGCTACCACTATGAGGATCAGGCCATGGCATCCGTCGAGGAGCCGTCGAAGTTAACTCCAGCGGTGAGTATCAAGGTTGTCACTTCCTGACTGGAGTGGTTCCCGTAGCCTGCGCCACAGGCTACAGGGTGCCTCACGGGTTCAATGGTGGCTGGTTGTATAGCCTCACCTTCGTCCCAGCAACAGCACCGCCCCAATCCCCAGCACCACCGCGAACCAGAGGGTCACAAGCTGGCAGGTAGCCGTGGCCAGCTTCGCCGTGCCGAATGCCGTGCCATCTACGACCAATAGGGCAACCATGGCTACCTCAGTACTGCCGAGCCCACCGAATAGGAAGAAGAGCGCCCCGGCCACAGGCTAACCGCATACTTGGAAGTTGGGAGGGTGATGCTTGGGCTACTTTCTGGGATGATACAGGGTGGGCCAGGATATCCGTAGAGAGAGCCATTCGGGCTTCCTCCAATAGAATCGATCCGAGCCAGGCTCTTACCAAGGTTACCACTCGGCTTGCGCCTGCCCTGGACCAAACGCGGAACCCTAAAAAAATCGAACACTTACCCCCACCATCACAGGAGATTCCATGAAGATCGAGACCTTGGCCATACATGCCGGCTTTGAGCCGGATCCGACTACCAAGTCTGTCGCCACGCCCATTTACCAGACCACCTCCTATGCCTTTGACGATACCCAGCACGGGGCGGATCTCTTCGACCTCAAGGTGGCGGGCAACATCTACACTCGCATCATGAACCCCACCAGCGACGTGCTGGAGAAGCGGCTGACGGCCATGGAAGGGGGTGTTGGTGGCCTGGCCCTGGCTTCGGGCATGGCGGCGGTGACCTATTCCCTCTTTACCATCTGCGAGACGGGCGACAATCTGGTCACCACCTCGACTCTCTATGGCGGCACCTACAATCTCTTCGCCCACACCTTGCCCCAATTAGGGATAGAGGTACGCTTCGCCGCACCCAACGACATCGCGGGCATGGCGGCCCTCATCGACGGGCGCACCAAGGCGGTCTTCTGCGAATCCATCGGCAACCCGGCGGGCAACGTGGCGGATATCGGCGCCATAGCGGACATGGCCCATGCCCACGGCGTCCCGCTGATCGTGGACAACACGGTGCCGACGCCCTACCTGTGCCGGCCTTTCGAGCATGGGGCCGACATCGTGGTCCATGCCCTGACCAAGTATCTGGGCGGCCATGGCACCACCATCGGCGGCGCCCTGGTGGACTCGGGCAAGTTCCCCTGGGCCGAGCACAAGGCTCGCTTCCGCCGCCTCAACGAGCCTGACGTCTCCTATCACGGCGTGGTCTATACCGAGGCCCTGGGAGCAGCGGCCTACATCGGCCGGGCGCGGGTAGTACCGCTACGCAACATGGGCGCGGCTATTTCGCCCTTTAACAGCTTCCTAATACTCCAGGGGATCGAGACCCTGCATGTGCGCATGGACCGCCATTGCGAGAACGCCCTGGCGGTAGCCCAATTCCTTCAGGCCCAGCCCCAAGTGACCTGGGTGCGCTATGCCGGCCTGCCGGATCACCCGGACAAGCCACTTATCGACAAATACATGGGCGGTCGTGCCTCGAGCATCCTGTCCTTTGGCATCAAGGGCGGTCTGGAGACTGGCGCCAAATTTATCGACGCCCTCAAGCTGGCGGTACGGCTGGTCAACATCGGCGATGCCAAGACCCTGGCCTGCCACCCTGCCACCACCACCCACCGCCAGCTCGCCCCGGTAGAGATGGCGCGCGCCGGGGTTTCGGAGGACATGATCCGTCTCTCCATTGGCATTGAGCATATCGATGACATCATCGAGGACCTTGCCCAGGCCCTGGCCGCCGCCAAGTAAGGTCGTCACTAACCCTCCTGGCCTGGATTCTGCGGGCCAGGTTTTCCCCTATTCGAAAAGGTTGCCAAAGGCCCGGGCAAAGGTCTTATAGGCCTCGTAGCCGTCCTTATCCATTACCTGATCGATAACCCAGCGGTTCTCTTGTCCTGGTCCCATCAAGGACTGGATCTCGAAACCGAGGTGGCGGAGAAAGGCGTAGCTGGGGCCATCGGCAGCCATTTGAAATCCTGCGTATTCGCCAGAGCGGACATTGAGACCTTCTATGAAGGGACCGCCGTAATCCCCTGGCCCCAATAGGTCCTGACTGTTGTCCTGGACGTGCTCGATGAGTTTGCGGGCGAGGGCGGTGATCAGGGCACGGCGCTCCTCGGCTTCCATGCGGTCAGCGGCGAGGCGGTCGGCAATCTGGATCAGGAACAGGAGATATTCCCCAATCACGGCCAGGCGCTGGGCGTCGTCCCGGTAAAGGAAGCGCTCGCAGTGGAGGTTGATAGCCATGTCCGTAGCGATGCGCCAGGCGATATAGGCCAGGGCGCTGGCAATCTCCGGCAGGGAGCGCTCCGCCTCGTCGTTGTTCCAATGACTTTTGATTCTCAGTGCCACGCGAGTTTCCTCTGGGGTAAGGGATGATGCCAACCATATTACTTGGGGTGGACCTGGGCCGGTGGCCGACGGGCTGCCGGTGGCACCCGGGCCAAGCGCCAGGATTCCAGGGCCTGGCTCCAGAATTCCGCCAGGTTCAGGAGTGGTTCCGCACCGGCCGGCTGGCCCAGAAAGGCCCAGGCCTGAAGTAAAGTGGGGACGGGATTCCTCGAATCGACGGGGGCAGCGGCATCGGACTTGCTGAGTTTGCGACCCTTGCTGTCCAGGGCTAAGGGCAGATGGGCATAGGCGGGGGTGGGCAGGCTTAGGTAGTGCTGGAGCAAAATCTGGCGTGGGGTGGACCGGGTGAGGTCGGCACCCCGGACGACGTGGCTGATGCCCTGAAGGGCGTCATCCACTACCACCGCCAGTTGGTAGGCATGCAGCCCATCGGCGCGACGCAGGATAAAATCGCCCACCTCGGTTACCAGGTCCTGGGTCACAAGGCCCTGGATTTCATCCTGGAAGCTGATGGGGGGCGTCTCGACGCGCAGGCGGATGGCCTGGGCGCCTCGACCCCGGAGGGCTCCGGTCCGGCAGGTCCCGGGATAGAGGGGTCCCTCAGGTCCAGGGATGCTGGCTGCCGCGATCTCCCGGCGGCTACAGGTGCAGGCGTAAAGCAGGCCCAGATCGCCCAGACGGTCGAGGGCGGCGGCGTAGGCATCCGTCCTCTGGCTCTGGTAGAGGACGGGGCCATCCCATGCAAAGCCAAAGGCCTCCAGGGTGGTCAGGATGGCCCGAGCGGCACCCGGAACCTCCCGGGGGCGGTCCAGATCTTCCATGCGGAGGTGCCATTCACCACCCTGGGCTTTGGCCTCGGCATAACTGCCCAGGGCGGCAACGAGGGAGCCAAAATGCAGGGGGCCGGTGGGGGAGGGAGCAAAACGCCCCCTATAGGGGGCGTTGACAGGCGGTGGCGCTGGGCGCAAATTCAAGGGTGAGGCAAGTTACAGACCTGGAACCAAGTCATAACTTGAACCAGGATAAGGGGTTAGCCGCGCTGCTTCTCGCGTATCTCGTCCAGGGTCTTGCAGTCGATGCAGAGGGTCGCCGTGGGGCGCGCCTCCAGGCGGCGTATGCCGATCTCGACGCCACAGGCCTCGCAATAGCCATAATCATGGCTGTCGAGGCGCTCCAGGCCCTCATCGATCTTTTTGATCAGCTTGCGCTCGCGATCACGAGTGCGCAATTCTAGGCTGAACTCGGACTCCTGGGTGGCGCGGTCGTTAGGATCGGGGAAATTGGTCGCTTCGTCCTGCATGTGATGGACGGTGCGGTCAACCTCCTCCATCAGGCTATGTTTCCAGGCAATCAGGATCTCACGGAAATGCTCCTCCTGACCGGGGCTCATGTAATCCTCATCACTAGAGGCCTGATAGGGATCGAACCCGAACGCCTTTGCACCTTGATTGTGTGCCTCGATCATGCCTGTCCTCCTGATAATACGTTTATGGTTGTCGGGGTTTGCGGGGATTGGATCGTCACCCCGACGCACGGGACGCCTCCCGTCAAAGGGGTTGCTTTGTATCAAATTGGCTGCGGATGGGCAACCGGAATTTGAGTCGTGACTGATAGGTGCCAACATTCTAAAATCATGGCCACCACGGGAGGGCGAGGCCGGGATACCCTTATCGCCATCTTAAACTGGACAGACCCGTAATTTAGGAGGTTGGACATGCAGGCTCTTCAGGCCCTGATCTTCGATGTGGATGGCACCCTGGCGGATACGGAGCGGGATGGCCATAGGCCGGCCTTCAATCGCGCCTTCCAGGAGGCCGGGCTCGACTGGGACTGGACGGTGCCCCTCTATGGTGAACTGCTTGCCGTGACCGGGGGCAAGGAACGCATCCTGCACTACCTGCGCCACTGGCGACCCGACTTTCTGGAGCGGCCGGACCTGACGGACTTTATCGCTGGGCTCCACCAGCGCAAGACAGCCCATTATCTTGACCTGCTGCGTTCCGGTGCCATCCCCCTGCGTCCGGGTGTCCTGCGGCTGTTGGGTGAGGCGCGGGTTGCCGGCATTCGGCTCGCCGTGGCTACCACCACCACCCCCGAGAACGTCACCACTCTGCTGGAATGCGCGGGCAGTCCCGATCTGCCGGGCTGGTTCGAGGTCATTGCCGCCGGTGACATAGTCCCCGCCAAGAAGCCGGCCCCAGACATTTTTGTTTATGCCCTTGAACAACTTGGGCTACCGCCGGCAGCCTGCGCAGCCATCGAGGACTCGGCGAACGGCGTGCGCGCCGCCCTGGGTGCCGATCTCCAGGCCCTGCTGGTGACGGTAAGCACCTACACCCGACACGAGGCTTTCAATGGCGCAGCCCGGGTGGTGGAGGGTCTGGATGACATCGACCTCGCTGCCCTCATGGCCCTGCACCGGCAGACCTACGGTTAAGTCAGGGGCTAAGTAGCTCGCCAATCTGGGTCGGCCCGAGGCCTAGGCCGGCGTGTCCCGAGTGGCGCCCAGGCGCTGGATGATACCCGTGGTGCTGCGATTATCGACCAGGGGTATCAAGACCACCTGCCCGCCCCAGGATTTGACCTCCGGGGCCCCGACGACCTCCTCTTCGCGGTAATCGGCACCTTTGGCGAGGACATCCGGGTGCAGGGCGAGTATGAGTTCCAGGGGCGTCGCCCCGTCGAACAGCACCACGGCATCGACTGCGGCCAGGGCGGCCAGAACCCGGGCGCGGTCCTGCTCGCCGATGAGAGGGCGTTCCGGCCCCTTCAATGCCCGCACTGAGGCATCCGTGTTCAGGCCCACTACCAGGCGCTGGCCCTGGCGGCGGGCCAGCTCCAGGTAGCTGACATGGCCGACGTGGAGCAGATCGAAGCAGCCATTGGTGAAGACGATGCGCTCGCCCGTGGCCTGCCAGCCCTGCACCCGGGCCTGGGCGGATGCCAGATCCAGGATCTTGGCCGCCTGTTCCATGGCCCTCTCGCCATTGATGGCGGCCAAGAGCTCGGCCATGGTGATGGATACGGTCCCCACCTTGCCCACCACCACCCCGGCGGCCAGATTGGCCAGATGGGCGGTATCGCTGGCGCCCAGCCCGGCGGCGAGGCCAGCGGCGAAGGTGGCGATGACGGTATCACCGGCGCCAGAGACATCGAAGACCTCCCGCGCCAGGGCCGGAATGCGCCGGGTGCCTGATCCGTCCACCAAGGCTAGGCCCAGCTCGCTCAGGGTCAGCACCAGGAGTCCCAGGTCCAGTTCCCCTCTTAGGGTTGCTGCCGCCTTGAGCAGACCGGCCAAGTCCTCGCGCGGGACGCCGGTAGCCTGAGAGAGTTCGGCCCGATTGGGGGTAACGAGACTGGCCCCGGCGTATTTGGCAAAGTCCCGGCCCTTGGGATCTACCAGGACGGGCAAACCCAGTTCTCGCGCTGCCACCAGGAGACGGCGGCAGAGTGCCTCGGAGAGGACACCCTTGGCATAATCCGAGAGCACCAGGGCGCCAGCGCCCGCCATGAGGGGCAGGATAGCTTCGCAGAGGGCGGACTCGTCCTCAGGGTTGAGTGGCCGGTTGCTCTCCTCATCGATACGCAGCATTTGCTGATGATTACCGATCACACGCGTCTTGACGGTGGTGGCACGGTCCCGGGCCGTGGCTACCGCCTGGGTCCGGATGCCGTCCGCGGCCAGGTCGGCGAGCAGGGCGGCGCGGCCCTCGTCGTCGCCCGTGACCCCGGCCAGCTGAACCTCCAGGCCCAGGGCGGCCAAGTTGCGGGCGACATTGGCGGCGCCCCCGGCAGAATGGGTGCGGCGGGTCAGATGCACTACGGGGACCGGGGCCTCGGGGGATATGCGCTGAACCTGGCCCCAGAGATAGCGGTCGAGCATGAGATCGCCGACGACCAATACCCGACGTCCGCCAAAACCAGAACGTACGGCTTGCTGGACGGCCTCGGGGTTGTCGAACATGGGGGAAGGTTCAGGCGTCGGCGCTGGGCGGCGCGAAATGCGTCTCGACCAGGTCGCAGAGGATATGGCCGACGAGCAGGTACGCCTCCTGGATGCGCGCCGTATTGTCGGAGGCGACGATCAGGCAGGCGTCTACCACATCCTTGAGATGCCCGCCCCCACGACCGCTAAAGCCGGCGGTCATGGCTCCTAGGACGCGCGCCTTTTCCATTGCTCTCAAGACATTAGGGCTGCTACCTGAGGTGCTGATGCCAATGACCAGATCTCCTGGCCGGCACAGGGCTTCGACCTGGCGGGCGAAGATTTGGTCGAAGCCATAATCATTGCCAATCGCCGTCAAGGCGGAGCTGTCGGTGGTCAGGGCGAGGGAGGCCAGACCAGGGCGTTCGCGCTCGAAACGTCCCACGAGTTCCGAGGCCAGGTGCTGGCTATCCGCGGCGCTTCCGCCATTGCCCAGCCAGAAGACGCGGCCCCCAGCCGCCAGGCAGTCGATCATGAGTCCGGCAATGCCCTCAATCACAGCGCTCTGCTCCCGCAGCCGTTCGATGGTGCGCTGATGGTCGTCAAGGTGCCGGTCGATCATGTCATTTGGAATAGCTGCGGCCGTGGGTGCCCTGGTGGTGGTCGCGGGCAAAGTAGCCCACGCGCCCGGCCGGAACCACGGTAATGCCCCCCTCGCTGACCGTAAAGCGTTGACGGTCGGCCTCCGGGTCGAAGCCGATGCGGTCGCCGGCGGCGATGATGTTGTGACGGTCAACGATGACCCGCCGCAGCCGCGCCCCCCGAGAGACCCGCACATAATCCATGATGACGCAATCCTCGAGTTCGACATCCTCCTCGATGACGGCCTCGCGGCGGATGATGCTATTGGTGATACGGGTGCCCTCGTGGACGATGGCCGCGGCCGCCAGCAGGGAGTTGCGTAACTCCCCGCCCAGCACCCGCGCTACCGGACCCTGGTAGCCGCTGGAATAGATGGGCCATTGAGGGTTGAACATATCGAAGACGGGTTCGGCGCCCAACACGTCTCTGTGGGCATCGAAGTAGGCATCGATATTACCGACGTCCCGCCAATAGACCCGCTGCTCATAGGGCTTGATGCCTGGAATCATATTGGTCGCAAAGTCGTAGGCAAAGAGCCGGTGGGTGCGCAACAGGCGGGGCAGGACATGACCGCCAAAATCGGTTTCGCCATTCCGACGGGCCTCTTCCAGGGCCTCGATCAGGACATCCGTACGGAAGATATAGTTACCCATGGAGGCATAGGCATGGTTCGGATCGCCAGGCATGGCCATCGGATCGGCAGGCTTTTCCTGAAAGGCTTGGATGCGCCCATCGGGTCCGGTGGCGATAACGCCGAAGCTCCGCGCATCCCGCAGCGGCACGGGCAGAGCGGCAACCGAGACATCGGCCTGGTTGGCCTTATGGAAATCCACCATCTGCTGGATGTCCATCCGGTAGATATGGTCGGCGCCAAAGACGGCCACCAGGTCCGGGGACTGTTCCTCGATCAGATTGAGGTTCTGATGAACTGCGTCCGCGGTGCCCTGGAACCAGTTGGCGCTGACCCTCATCTGGGGCGGCACCACGGTCACGAATTGCTCCTGGAGCAGGGGCGAGATGGTCCAGGCCTTGCGGACATGCTCAATGAGAGACTGGGATTTGTACTGGACCAGTAAATAGATGGTACTGATACTGGAGTTGACCAGATTACTGAGGACAAAATCGACGATCCGGTAACGCGCGCCAAAGGGCACCGAAGGCTTGGAGCGGGCTGTGGTCAGGGGCTGGAGGCGGGAGCCTTGGCCGCCCGCCATGACGAACGCGATGATCCGGTCGGGTTTCATGTTTGCCTCCTTATTCCCCGTTGCGACGCGGGGCTACATCATGGGCGCGGTGGGCCGCGGGGAAGGGGATGCCGGGAGCTTCGCGTTCCCTGGCCCTGACGGGCCAGGCCATAAGGCCGAACGCGCGCTCATCGTCGAATCCTCTTGTCCGCTTATTGTCCTCCAGATTGGCGGCGACGAAAACGCACCAATTTGGTCGGTCATGGCGGATTAAAGCTGAATATATCCATACAAAGCAATAGCTTGGCTTTTATGAGTCTAAGGCTGATGAAGATACCGTCTCTTCACCTCTGGCAATGCGAGCGAGGAAACTGGATGGCGAGGGGTATAAACTAGCTCCCTTTGGGGCCTTGGGCGGATGCTGTCCTTGGTTCATCCAATCCCAACCTGGAGTCACGGAGATGGCCGACTGGCCCAACATACCGCGCCGACCCGTCCTGCTCGTCATTCTCGATGGCTTTGGCGTCAACCCCGCCAAGGCCAACAATGCCGTGGCCTTGGCGAGCACGCCCCATCTGGATCGCTACTTCGCCTACAACCCGCATACCGCCTTACAGGCCTCGGGCCGGGCCGTAGGTCTTCCGGATGGTCAGATGGGCAATTCCGAGGTGGGGCATATCACCCTGGGCTCTGGCTGCGTCATTCGTCAGGATCTGGTACTCATTGACGACGCCATCGCGGACGGCTCTTTTTTCCAAAATCCCGCCCTGATCGCGGCCGCGCGCCGCGCCGTTGAATTGGGCCGGCCCCTGCATTTGCTGGGCCTGGTATCCGATGGCGGCGTTCATAGCCATGTCAACCATCTGGCCGCCCTCATCGAGGTCTGCCGCCAGCAGGGCGCGATTCCCGCCGTCCACATGATCACCGATGGCCGGGATACCCCACCGCGCTCTGCCGCGGGCTATCTGGAAGAGATCGAACGGGCGCTGGCCACCGCGGGTGGCTCTATCGCCAGTGTCTCTGGCCGTTACTATGCCATGGACCGCGACAACCGCTGGGATCGTACCGAAAAGGCCTGGCGCTGCCTGGTGCAGGGGGTGGGCGAGCAGGCGGGTTCGGCACGGGAGGCCATCGAGCAGTCCTATGCCGCCGGTCAGGATGACGAATTCATCCTGCCTACCCGCATAGCGGATGGGCCCCGGATCGAGGCGGGGGACTGTCTCCTCTCCTTTAATTTCCGCAAGGACCGGCCACGCCAGATCCTGAGTGCCTTCCTCCAGCCAGATTTTGAGCGCTTCGAGCGGGGTGCCCTCATGCCGATCGAGGTGACCTGCATGATGCGCTACGACAAGGCCTATGACATGCCCATTGCCTTCGATCACGAGTCACCGGTTGTCACCCTTGGCAAGATCCTGAGCGATGCGGGCATCCGTCAGTTCCATTGCGCCGAGACCGAGAAATATCCCCACGTCACCTTCTATTTCAACGGCGGCCAGAGCGAGCCCCTGCCCGGCGAGGAGCAATGCCTCATCCCCTCGCCACAGGTCGATACCTATGATCTCAAGCCGGAGATGAGCGCACCCGAGGTAGCCACTGCCGTGGTGGCAGCCCTGGAGCGCAAGGAATACCCCTTCATCGTCGTCAATTTTGCCAATGGCGATATGGTCGGCCACACGGCGGTGCGGGAGGCCGTGATCGCGGCGGTGGAGGCCCTGGACCGGGAGGTCGGCCGGGTCCTGGACGCGGCCCTGGCCGCGGGCTACGCGGTAATCCTTACCGCCGACCACGGCAACTGCGACGAGATGGTGGACCCGGTTACTCAAACCCCTCATACCCAGCATACCCTCTATCCGGTGCCCTGCCTGGTCATTGATGAGGTTCCCTGGAACTTGGGTATCGGCGCGGGACTGGACTGCATAGCCCCGACCGTGCTCGCCCTCATGGGCCTGCCAAGGCCAGCGGCTATGCACGGCCACTCCCTGCTGCTGTCCCCGGCCCGCATCTGATGGCCTGGCACCATCGGACCCAACCCCTGGTCCCAGACGCCAGGGGGTACGCTAGAGACAGGGTTCGGGACGACCTTAAGGGCGTCCCCAGTGTGCTCATCCTCCTCCCCAGTAACTGCCCATGAGGGAATACCTCGACCTCCTGCGCGACGTTATCGATCAGGGTGCCGACCGCGCGGATCGCACCGGGACCGGCACCCGGGCCGTCTTTGGCCGCCAGATCCGCTTCGACCTGGCCCAGGGCTTCCCCCTGGTCACCACCAAGAAGATCCACCTCAAGAGCGTCATCCACGAACTGCTCTGGTTCCTGCAGGGCTCCACGGATAACCGCTGGCTCAAGGCGCGCGGGGTAGGTATCTGGGACGAATGGGCGACGGCGGAGGGCGAACTTGGCCCCATCTACGGCCGGCAATGGCGGAGCTGGGCCTGCCCGGACGGCTCCACCCTTGACCAGATAACCCAGGTCCTGGCGGCGATTCGCACCTATCCGGATTCCCGCCGCCTGGTGGTCTCGGCCTGGAATCCGGCGGACCTGCCGCTCGATGGGCTTTCCCCCCAAGAGAACGTCCGCCAGGGGCGCATGGCCTTGGCACCCTGTCATTGCCTCTTCCAGTTCTTTGTCCAGGAGGGGCGCCTGTCCTGCCAACTCTATCAGCGCAGCGCCGACCTCTTCCTGGGGGTGCCCTTCAACATCGCCAGCTATGCCTTACTGACCCAGATGCTGGCCCAGCAATGCGACCTGGAGCCGGGGGATTTTGTCCATAGCTTTGGCGATCTGCACCTTTATCGCAATCACCTCACGTCCGATATCGTCTATGCCCAGCTCGCCCGAGAGCCGAGATCCAGGCCCCAACTGGTGATCAAGCGGCGTCCGCCGAGCCTGTTTGACTACGAATTCGAGGATTTTGAATTCATCGGCTATGATCCCCATCCCGCCATCCGCGCCCCCATCGCCATTTAGACCCGCCATCAGGGAGACCCCACCCGCGTGATTGAAGCCCTCATCGACTACGGCCTTTTTTTGGCTAAGACCCTGACGATTCTCCTGGGTATCGGCCTGCTGCTGGTGGGGATCGTCCGCGCCCGCAAGTCGGGCCATCTGGATGGCGATCACCTGACGGTGACCAGCCTCAATGATCGCTATCGCGATCTTGCTCATGCCCTCAGAGAGGCATCCAGTCCCCACAAGGCCTTCCGTAAATCCCTCAAGGCGGATCGTAAGGCCGAAAAGGCACGAGAAAAATCAACAGAGCCTCACAACCGACTCTTTGTCATCGATTTTCATGGCGATATCAAGGCCACGGAATCCGCCGCCCTGCGCGAGGCCATCACGGGCATCCTGATGGAGGCCAAGGAGACTGACCGGGTCCTGATCCGGCTGGAAAACGCCGGCGGCCTGGTGACGGAACACGGCCTGGCCGCCTCCCAATTGACCCGGCTGCGGGCCCGCGGCATTCACCTAACCGTGGCGGTGGACAAGGTGGCCGCCAGTGGCGGCTATCTCATGGCGGCGGTCGCCGACCGCATCATCGCCGCCCCCTTCGCCGTGGTGGGGTCCATTGGCGTGGTCGCCCAGTTGCCCAATTTCCATCGTGTTCTGGAGCGGCACGGGGTGGATTTCGAACTCCACACCGCCGGCGATTACAAGCGCACCCTCACCCTCTTTGGCGAAAACACCGAGGCCGGGCGGGAGAAATTGCGTCAGCAACTGGAAGAGACCCATGGCCTCTTCAAGGACTTCATCCTCGAATACCGGCCCGGCCTGGATTTGGCCCAGGTCGCCACGGGCGAATACTGGCATGGCCGCCAGGCCTTGGCATTAGGGCTTATCGATGAGATCAAGACCAGCGACGATTTTCTGCTAGAAGCTGCTGATAATAAAGATATTTTAAAAGTTAGCTATGCCGCCCACAAGAAACCCCTGGAGCGGTTGCTCTCCTCCCTGACCCAGGCCGTGCAGCGGCTGTTCTGAGCGGCACCATTGCCATCAGGGGCGCCGTTGGCGAAACAAGAGGATGGCGCCCCAAGCCAGGGCCAGGAGCATGATGGCCGCCCCTAGTCCATGACTGAACCAGGCGAGCTGATGGTCCAGACGGAGCAGCCCCGTCTCGGTCAGGAGATATTCCCAGTCGTGGAAGCCATAGGGCGAGGAGTGGCCGAAATTACCACCCAGCAGGGGTAAATCGCCAGCCCGGGCATCGTTGATGTAGGGGGCGATATCCACGAAGTTCTCGCCCAGCCACCAGCTGGCCACGGCGGCACCGAAGGGATCATGGGTCTTCATCAGCAGGGTGCCGGCGCAGATCAGGGGCATGAGCAACTGGCCCAGGGTGCCGCCCAGGGAGGTCATGAAGGCCCCGAAGGGCCGGAACAAGAGGTGACCAGCCTCATGGAAGGGGAGGTTGACCAGATGAAAAAAGGATTGCCCGGCGCCATTGCTGGCCGGGGACAGGGCTATGAGGCGCAACCCCCAAATCAGCAGGATCAGCAAGAGGGCGGCGCGGGCCCATAAACCCACCCCATCCAGCTCGGGTTGGCGCGGCAGCAGGAGGGCAGCCAGACCCTCGGTGGGTGCCTTCGGCCTGATCAGGGTTGGGGGAGGCTGGACCGGCCGGTTCGGCGGTGTCCAGGTCGTGGGGTCGATCCCCGGCCGGGGATGATATCGCCAATATTTCTCGAACACGATGCCGCAAGCAGCGCAGATCTTGGCATCCGCGCTTTGGAGTGCCCCGCATTTCGGGCAGGTCGTCTCGGTTTCAGGCACATCGGCGGGTGCGGAATCAGACAGATCGGACTTTACATAGAGATCGGAGAGCAGAGCACCCTCGTCGCGACTCGACATATTCAGCCCCCCAAAGCCACGGCGCCCGCGGCTAGCATGGTGGCGATGGCCCGCGCGCCATCGCCGGGCTGGACCTCGACTGCCCGGACGCCATCGGTCAGAAGCCTGACCTCATAGCCCAGGCGCAGGGCGTCCAGAACGGTATTGAGCACACAGTAATCAGTCGCCAACCCGCCGATGAAGAGCCGCCGCACGCCCAACCGCTGAAACTGGCGATGCAATTCCGTGCCCTCGAACTCCGAATAGCCCGCATCATCTTGGCGGGTCCCCCTGGAGAAGATGGTAGCCGTTACGGGTAGGTCGAGGCCAGGCGAGAACGCCGCCCCGGGCGTGTCGATTACGCAATGCGGGGGCCAAGGCCCGCCTTGGGCGAGAAAGGAGCAGTGATCGGCGGGATGCCAATCCCGGGTCGCGGCAATCGGTAGCCCGGCGGCAGTAAAGCGGGCGATCCAGGCATTCAGCACCTGCACGACGGCATCGCCCTCTGAAACGGCCAAGGTGCCACCCGGTAAGAAGTCGTTCTGGACATCCACCACCACCAGGGCATCGCCCGGTTGCAACGGTACCTCCCCGGTCATTCCCATGTTTGTAACTCCCCAAGTATTGGCAATCGGTTTGCGCCAGCTTGGCTGGCGGAGAGAATGTTTGCTGATTTTATACCCAGAGCCCGACAATCCTCTGCCACTCGTAGGAGGGTCGGGTGACGGCGGGTGGTTGGCGGGGGACGCCGTAAATACCTCCCTGTAGGCTTGACGACAGCATTCCTGCTGTCGACACCCCCGCCATCCGCCATCCGCCCGCCGCCACCCGACCTGGGAAGCCAGTAAACCATGGCTATTGGGTAGTAAGAGCTGGCCCAAGCCTGTGCCATGACCCCGGGCAACAGGGCTTACAATGATCCCAATCATCCCCTGAGTATCAAGCCAATAACATTGACAGTGCCGTCCTTCGTTCATCTCCATGTCCACAGCGAATATTCCCTGGTGGACGGTCTCCTACGCATCAAGCCCATGGTCAAGGCCGTGGGGGAGGCCGGAATGCCGGCCATCGCCATCACGGATCAGCTCAACCTCTTCGGCCTGGTACGCTTTTACAAGGTCGCCCTGGCCGCCGGGGTCAAACCCATCATCGGCGCCGAGATGCTGGTGCGTAATCCGGAAGATGCCAGCCAGCCCCATCGCTTGGTGCTGCTGGTTCAAAACCAGGCGGGTTATCTCAACCTGACCCGACTTGTCTCCCGCGCCTACCTCGAGGGCCAGCAGGGGACGGAGTTGCCCCAGGTGGAGCGGGATTGGGTCGTGGCGGCGGCGGAGGGCTTGATTGCTCTCTCCGGCGGTCCCGCGGGCGATGTGGGTCAAGCCCTCTTGACCGGCAACCAAGTGTTGGCGGAACGACGGCTGAAGCAATGGTTGGCGGCCTTCGGTGACCGCTATTATCTGGAACTCCTGCGCACCGGTCGCACTAACGAGGCGGAGTGCCTGGAGCGGAGCGTGGAGCTGGCCGCTGCCCGGGGCGTGCCAGTGGTGGCGACCAATGATGTGCGTTTTCTGACTCCGAAGGATTTCGAGGCCCACGAGGCGCGGGTTTGCATCCACGATGGCCAAACCCTGGGCGACAGCCGCCGCCCCCGCCGTTATAGCGATGAGCAATATCTGCGCACGCCGGAGGAAATGGCGGCCCTCTTCGCCGATATTCCCGAGGCCCTCGGAAATACCCTGGAAATTGCCAAGCGTTGCAACCTGGAGCTGACGCTGGGCAAGAACTTCCTGCCCGACTTTCCGGTGCCCAAGGGCATGACCCTTGAGGACCACTTTGCCGATATTTCGCGCCAGGGGCTGGCCTGGCGGCTGGAACGGCTTTTTGACCCCGCCATCCGGGCGGAACGTCGCGGGGTTTATGACGACCGCCTGGAACTGGAGCTGCGGGTCATCAACCAGATGGGTTTCGCCGGTTACTTCCTGATCGTGGCCGATTTTATCCAATGGGCCAAGGACAACGATATCCCGGTGGGACCGGGGCGCGGCTCCGGTGCCGGGTCCCTGGTGGCCTATGCCCTCAAGATCACCGACCTGGACCCCATCGAACACGACCTCCTGTTCGAGCGCTTCCTGAACCCGGAACGCGTCTCCATGCCGGATTTTGACATCGACTTCTGCATGGAGGGGCGTGATCGGGTCATCGACTACGTGGCCGGGCGCTATGGTCGCGAGGCGGTGTCCCAGATCATCACCTTTGGCACCCTGGCGGCTAAGGCCGTCGTCCGCGACGTGGGCCGGGTGCTGGGCCATCCCTATGGCATGGTGGATCGGATCGCCAAGATGGTGCCCTTTGAACTGGGTATGACCCTGAGCAAGGCCCTGGCGGAGGGCGAGGACTTACGCAAAGCCTATGCTGAGGACGAGGAGGTGCGGGCCCTCATCGACATGGCGCTCAAACTAGAGGGTCTGACCCGCAACGCCGGCAAGCACGCGGGCGGCGTGGTCATAGCCCCGACCAAGCTTACCGACTTCGCCGCCCTCTACTGCGAACCCGGCGGCACCAACCTCATGACCCAGTTCGACAAGGACGACGTGGAGCAGGTGGGCCTGGTCAAGTTCGACTTCCTGGGCCTGCGTACCCTGACCATCATTGACTGGACCCTCAAGACCATCAATGCCGGGCGCGTCCAGCAGGGCGAGCCGCCCATCGATATCTCCCGCATCGACCCCAAGGACCCAGAGGCCTTCGCCCTACTCAAGCGTTGCGAGACCACCGCCGTCTTCCAACTCGAATCCCGGGGTATGAAGGAGCTGATCAAGAAGCTGCGCCCTGACTCCTTCGAGGATATGACCGCCCTGGTAGCCCTGTTCCGCCCCGGACCCCTCCAGTCCGGCATGGTGGACGATTTCATAGCCCGCAAGCACGGCGAGGCCGCGGTGGCTTATCCGCATCCCGACCTGGAGCCCATCCTCAAGCCCACCTACGGGGTTATCCTCTACCAGGAACAGGTGATGCAGATCGCCCAGGTCCTGGCTGGTTACTCCCTGGGCGGCGCCGACCTGCTGCGCCGGGCCATGGGCAAGAAAAAGCAGTCGGAGATGGATAAACAACGCGCCATTTTCGAGGAGGGCGCGGCCCAGCGGGGCGTGGACAAACGCACGGCGACTTACATCTTCGATTTGATGGATAAGTTCGCCGGTTACGGCTTCAATAAATCCCATTCCGCTGCCTATGCCCTCGTCTCCTATCAAACCCTCTGGCTCAAGGCTCACTATCCCGCCGCTTTCATGGCGGCCGTCCTGAGCGCCGATATGGACAACACCGACAAGGTAGTCACCCTGATCGACGAATGTCGAACCATGCGCCTGGAGGTGCGACCGCCAACGGTGAACGCCTCCCAGTGGCCATTCACCATCGCCGATGACCGCACCTTGATCTATGGTTTGGGTGCCATCAAGGGGGTGGGTGAGGGCGCCATCCTCGCCCTCCAGGAAGCCCGCCAGGTCGGCGGGCCCTTCCGCGACCTCTGGGACTTCTGCCGCCGCATCGACCTGCAAAAGATGAACCGACGGGTGCTGGAGGCCCTAGTGCGCTCCGGCGCCCTGGACGAACTCGGCGCCAACCGGGCGACCCTTATGGAGCATCTGCCCCTGGCGATCCGGCTGGCGGAACAGCACAAGGCCCGCCACTCCTCCGGTCAGGTGGATCTCTTTGGCATGGTGGAGGAGGCTACCTTGGGTCCCGACCCCCAACTCACCGGTAAGGTATGGGGGGAATGGGAAGAAGAGGAACGCCTGCAGGGTGAGAAGGAGACCCTGGGCCTCTATCTCACCGGTCACCCGATCAATCGCTACGAAACCGAACTCAACGCCCTCATGGGTTGTCGCCTCAATGTCCTGCTGTCCACCCCCAAGGGCAGGGGTGACCGGGAGAAGCGCACCGTCGCCGGCCTGGTGGTAGGGTTGCGCCATGGCAAGACCCAGCGCGGTCGCATGGCCTCCCTGGTTCTCGACGATCGCACCGGGCGCCTGGAGGTCACCGTTTTCACCGAGCTTTACGACCAGGTACGCGACCTCCTGGCGGTGGATCGCCTGCTGGTGATCGCCGGCACCCTTAATTTCGATGAATTCCGCGACGCCTGGTCTCTGCGCGCCAGCGAGGTCCAAACCTTGGAACAGGCCCGCGAGAAGGCCGCCGATCACCTCCAGATCAACCTTGATCTTGGCACCTCGAAACAGCATAAAAAGGGTGTGGAACTGGTTGCGCGCCTGGGCGAAGTTCTGACCCTCTATCGCGGTGGCCGCCTGGCGATCCAGACGGATTACCGGTCACCCCAAGGTCGGGCCCGCTTCCTGCTGGGCGACGACTGGCGCGTCCAAGCTACGGACGAGCTGATCAAACGCCTACGCCAGCTCCTGGGTCAGGAGGCCGTGAAGGTTGCCTATGGCCGTTACCTGGGGCAGTCGGAATAGAGGCATCAACAATTTGCACAAAGGACTATCCCGACTGGTCTCGGCCATCGCCGTCCTGACGGCTCTCTACCTCATCGGGGTGAATCTGGCCCTGAACCTGCCCGCGACCCGTGCCTACCTGAACAGCCTGCGGCCCGATCGCCTCGCGATTGGCTGGGAGTGGGCCTGGAGCTGGTATCCCTTGCACCTAGAATTTCGTGGTTTCGCCGCCGACGGACAGACGCCGACGGAGCAATGGCAGGTCGATGCCGAGTACGCGGCGGCGTCAGTCTCAATTTGGCCGCTTTTCAAGGGACTACTACGGGTACATGACCTGGACTTGGTCGATATCGACCTGCGGTTGCGGCCATTACCCAGCCCCGAACAGGACCACGCCGCCATCAAGCCCCATTTCCCGGTCATTCGCAACCGCGATCCCGAGGCCCTCGCGGAGCCGGTGATGGGGGAGGAAGAGGGCGGCAAACTGGTACTCGACATCGCCGACATCCATATGCAGGGAAAACATGCCTTCTGGGTGTCCCATGTGCGCGGTTCCCTGCCAGGTGAGGTGCGCGGTAGCCTCAGCCTGGATACCGGGGCCGGGCGCTTTGGCCTGGCGGGGGCGTCCTGGACCTGGTGCTCGCATCGCTGCGCATCGGCGATGCCCAGCCCCTCACCGAGCCGGCCTCGATCAAGGGTCGGCTCCAGGTGCCCCCTTTCGTAATCGCCAAGGCCACGGGCCTCGCGGCCCTGGTCCTGCCCGAGTTCGATGCCGAAATTGACCTCCCGGTGCAAAATCTGAAGTTCCTGTCCCTCCTGACGGGCGATATGGGTGGTCTGGATCTCCAGGGCCAGGGTCGGCTGCGGGGGCGCATAGTCTTTTCCCATGGTGAATTGCTCTCCGGTACCGACCTGATCGTCGCAGCCCATCAGCTGGCGATGACCTTCGCCCGCAATGCCTTCAACGGCGACGGTACCATTGAGCTTAAGGTCGATCCTGACGATGCCAATCATGCGGACCTGGCCATCCGCTTCGACGAGGTCAGTGCCTCCCTGCTGGCGGAGCCAGGCGGTGTCGCGAACCCCGCAGGTGAGATCCAGGCGGCGACCTTCTTCTCCGGGCACGGGCTCAAGGCCCTGCTGCACATCCGTAAACATGAGGGCAAGCAAGAGATCAAACTCACCTTGACCATTCCGGCGATGGAGGTGCCTGATCTAAGCATTTACAACCGGTTGTTCCCCGACGAGTGGCAGATGCGGCTCCTGGGTGGATCCGGCCGGGTCAGTGGCCGGGTGGAGGTTGCCCCCGAGACCATGAACATCGAACTCGATCTGGCCTCCGATAAGGCCCAACTGGGCTACCGGGATTACCATGCGATCACCGACTTGCTGCTGCAACTAAGGGCCAGGATCGCGGGCGCCCCTGACGCCGGCAGTGCGGTTCTGGACCTCAGTGGCACCAAGCTGCGGCTTGATAATGCCGCCGCCGGACTCAGGAGGAAGCACGTCAAGGGACCGGTGCCCGCCAAGCCCTGGCAGGCCGAGTTGGCGGTCAGCGATGGCGACCTGAGTCTGCGCCTGCCCGGGACCGAGGCCACCACGGATCCTATGTACGCCGTGGCGAACGCCTTGGCGGATCAGGGTTTCGGCGCTCTGCTCGCGACTGCCAATGGGCGTCTGTTGGCAACCCTGACCATCTCCCGACTCGATGGGATCGCGGCATTGTTGAACCGACCGCTGAACTTGAGTCTGAATGGCGCGGCCGAGGTCGATGCGGAGATCCTGCTCGCCGATGGCCTGCCCATACTCGGAACGACCCTTCAGGTACCCCCCGAGGCCCTGGAACTCGGATTATTGGAGCATTGGGTGGAGGGTCTGGGGCGTGCCGCCCTAACCCTGGAGAAGGCCGGTCAGCACCCTCAGTTCAGCTTGAATATCGCCTTAACCGATGCCCGTATGCGTCGCCGCGACGAGAAGGAGCCGAGTATCGATGGCGTTCGGCTGGATGCGGATGTCCTGATTACCGACCCCTTCTCCGGTAAAGGCGGCCAGGTGGACACAAGCCTTAAGCTCCATTCCGCGCGGGTGCGGGACATGAGCAGTTACAACCCCTACCTGCCAGCCCATGCCCCGCTCTCCCTGATTTCGGGCGAGGCAAGCCTGGTCGGCGATCTGCATCTGGGTCCCAAAAATATGCGGGGCGAACTCTTGTTGATCGCCAATGACGTCCGCATGGCGCTCAGTGGGGGAAGCATGGCGGGAGATATCCGGCTGGACCTGCTCATCCGCGGCGGCTCGGCGGCGGAGATGCGCTTTGATATCACCGGCTCCACCTTGGATCTGAAGGGTTTTAAGGTGACCGGTCAAACCGCGTCCGCGCTGGCACCCGACTGGCACGCTGAACTGGAACTGGAGAAATCCAAGGTGATGTGGCGCAAGCCGATGCATCTGGATATGAAGGCCGCCGTCACCATCAAGGACACCCGGCCCTTCGTCGCACTCTTGGAGAACGTGAGCAGGGAACAACGCTGGATCGACGATTTCCTGACAGTCGAGGATCTAGCCGGACACCTTAACCTGGTCATCGACGGCAATAAGGCCGTGCTCAAGGAGGCTAAGGTCAGCGCCAAGGATGTCGGAGTTCAGGCCAAGGGCCACGCCGACGCCGCCGGCCGTGATGCCTTGCTCTTGATACGCTGGCATGGCTTTGCCGGCGCCCTCGCCATGGAGGATGACTGGCAACAATTCGAACTCGGGGATGCCCGCGCCAGGTTCGACGCCTATCACCCTGGAGAAAATGGGTTGAGCTTAGGCATTGGAGGGAAACCGCGACCCTCGGACAGCTCCGGCAAGGCGTCGCTAAGCCCGGAAGGTGGGCGGCCCCGGGCATCGAAACCGGTTAAGGGTCCCAAGGGGACTCGGAATCTGTTCCTGGAGTATGACCCCTAGCCGCTCCATGAATGTGGCTGCCTCGCCACATAGCCCCTTATGGTCCAGGCATACCTCACCCCTCGGGGTGCGCAGCGGGCCAGGCAGACCAGCCAAATCGGCTAGAATGCCGCGGACAGGGTATTCAGAAGGCCCCTGGCCACCCTCATCCGGCAACAGGCAATCCAATGGCGAAGGCCCCCACCAAGAAAACCGACTCCACCGCCCACCTCGGTTTCGAGGCCAAGCTGTGGCTCACCGCCGACAAGCTGCGCAACAACATGGACGCGGCGGAATACAAGCACGTCGTCCTCGGGCTCATCTTCCTCAAATACATCTCCGACACCTTCGAGGAACACCGCGCCAAGCTCATCAAAGGTGAGGGCGACTACGAGGGCGCTAATCCCGAAGACCCGGACGAATACCAGGCCGAGAACGTCTTCTGGGTCCCCGCCGATGCCCGCTGGTCGCACCTCCAGGCCGCGGCCCGCCAACCCACCATCGGCAAGACCCTGGATGACGCCATGGTCGCCATCGAGCGCGACAACCCGCGCCTTAAGGGCGTCCTGCCCAAGGACTACGCCCGCCCCGGCCTCGACAAGCAGCGCCTCGGCGAGCTCATCGACGTCATCGCCACCATCGAACTCACCGCCGCCGGCGAGGGCGCCAATGTTGACAACCGGACCCACCGCTCCGTCGATCTGCTCGGCCGCGTCTATGAATATTTCCTCACCCGCTTCGCCAGCGCCGAGGGCAAGAACGGCGGCCAGTTCTACACCCCGTCCTGCGTCGTGCGCTGCCTCGTCGAGATGCTCGAACCCTACAAGGGCCGCATCTACGACCCCTGCTGCGGCTCCGGGGGTATGTTCGTGCAATCGGAAAAGTTCGTGGAAAGCCACGGCGGCAAGCTGGGCGACATCAGCATCTACGGCCAGGAGAGCAACGCCACCACCCGCCGCCTCGCCGTCATGAACCTCGCCCTGCGCGGCATCGAGGCCGACTTCGGCCCCGAGCACGCCGACAGCTTCCGCCGCGATCTGCACCCGGACCTGCGCGCCGACTACGTCCTCGCCAACCCGCCCTTCAACGACTCCGACTGGTACCGCAAGGACGACGACGTGCGCTGGCGCTTCGGTGTCCCGCCCAAGGGCAACGCCAACTTCGCCTGGGTGCAGCACTTCATCCACCACCTCGCGCCCTCGGGCCTCGCCGGCTTCGTCCTCGCCAACGGCAGCATGTCCTCCAACCAGTCCGGCGAAGGCGACATCCGCCGCGCCCTGATCGAGGCCGACCTGGTGGACTGCATGGTCGCGCTGCCGGGGCAACTGTTCTACTCGACACAAATCCCGGTGTGTTTGTGGTTCCTCGCGAAGGACAAATCAGGGCGACCACCCTCAACCCGGCCTGGCGGCCACCCTTCTCCCAGTGGGAGAAGGGACGGGGATGAGGGTAAGCAGCTTCGAGACCGCAGGGGCGAGACGCTGTTTATAGACGCCCGCAAACTCGGCACCCTCATCGACCGCGTCCACCGCGAGCTCACCGATGCCGACCTGCAGAAGATCGCCGGCACCTACCACGCCTGGCGCGGCGACCCTCACCCGACCTCCGGCCACCCTCTCCCACTGGGAGAGGGACGGGGTGAGGGTATCGGGGGATACCGCGATATACCGGGCTTCTGCAAGTCAGCGACAACGGCAGAGATCGCGGCACATGGCTACGTCCTCACGCCCGGCCGCTACGTCGGCGCCGAGGAAGCCGAGGACGACGGTGAGCCCTTCGAGGAAAAGATGCCGCGCCTCGTCGCCGAACTGCACGCCCAGTTCGAGGAGTCCGCGAGACTGGAGGAGGCCATCAAAGCAAACCTGAGGGGGCTGGGTTATGGCGGGTGAATGGGAAGAAACAACGCTCGGTGCGGAGGTGGATTTGTTGACGGGCTTCCCGTTCAAGAGCGAACGCTACACCGACTTTCCCGAAGGCATTCCTCTTGTTCGTGGTGACAACATTGTTCAAGGGGCGACGCGCTGGGACGGCGTAAAGCGATGGCCGCTGTCTGAACGTGGCGAACACGCGTTGTATGAGCTTCAAGAGGGCGATGTTGTCCTCGCAATGGACCGTCCTTGGATTGAGGCCGGACTCAAATATGCGGCCATTTCAAGACACGATCTTCCATGCTTGCTCGTTCAGCGGACCGCAAGACTCCGAGGTGGACCGAAACTGGACACGCGCTTTCTTCGCTACCTCATCGGCAGCCGCGAGTTCACTCAGCACATTCACGCCATTACCACTGGCACAGCAGTCCCCCACATCAGCGGGCGGCAAATAAAGGACTTCACATTTGCCCGGCCACCCCTCGCCGAGCAAAAAGCCATCGCGGCGGTGCTGGGGGCGTTGGACGAGAAGATCGAGTTGAACCGGCGGATGAACGCGACGCTGGAGGCGATGGCGCGTGCGCTGTTCCAGAGTTGGTTCGTCGATTTCGACCCCGTCCGCGCCAAACTCGACGGCCGCCCCCCCGCAGCCCTCGACCCCGCCACCGCCGCCCTCTTCCCCGAGCACTTGGAAGAGACCGCCCTCGGTCACACGCCAAGAGGCTGGGAAGTCCGCAGCCTCGACAAGACTGCCCATTACCTAAACGGGCTCGCCCTCCAGAAGTATCCGCCCGGCGACGGCCCCACGCTCCCGGTCATCAAGATTGCCCAACTCCGCAAAGGCGACTCCGTCGGAGCCGATCGCTGCAACACCGACCTGCCGCCGAACTACATCGTCCAAGACGGCGACGTGCTTTTCTCATGGTCCGGCAGCCTCGAAGTCGAAATCTGGTGCGGCGGACCCGGTGCGCTGAACCAGCACCTTTTCAAAGTCACCGCGCCAGAGTTTCCAAAGTGGTTCTACTACCTCTGGACGCTTTACCACCTTGACGAGTTCCGCCTCATCGCTGCCGACAAAGCCACAACGATGGGCCACATCCAGCGCGGCCACCTAACCGCCGCCAAAGTCCTCATACCGCCACGCCGCCTGCTCGACGCCATGTCGCGCACGATGACACCGCTCATCGACCAACTCGTCGCCAACCGCATCCAATCCCGCACCCTCGCCACCCTGCGCGACATGCTGCTGCCGAGGCTGCTGAGCGGGGCATTGAGCGTGGCGGCGCTGGAGGTGGCTCAATGATGCTCGAACCTTTGCCCCCATTCCAGCGCCTCCCTAACCAACCCGCGGACGCTGGTCCGCGCGTCAGCGCTACCGGCCGCGCAGGGTTGGCCGCATGGCTTTCCCGCCGTCTCGCCTTAATTACTAATTGAAAACCCATTAGTAATTAGCTGACATCAAGACCATGCCCATTCCCATCACCCCCCTCGCCTGCAGGATCTCCTGGGCGAAATCAAAACACCTGAGCACATGGCGGCCTTGTTGTCGCGGCTGCTGGACAACGGGACACCCCACGACTATCTGCATTGGGACAAGTTGCAGCATTACTCCCCGCCCGAGGGGCTGTCGCTTCGGGAATGGTGGTTGCTGCTCAAGCTGTCACGCTCGGATGCGCTCAGACCCATTGGGCTCACGGACCGGCAGGGCCGGCCATTCCGGTTTGCGGTGCCGGAGAGGGTGGCGTCGGAACTGCACCGGATGGACCTGGGCAGGGGCGGCGCGCTCTATGTGCCGGAACCTATCATGAATCCGCGGACCCGGGCCCGTATCGGGTGGCTTCACTCATGGAGGAGTCGATCACCTCCAGCCAGTTGGAGGGCGCGGTGACGACCCGGGAGGTCGCCAGGGACATGATCCGCTCGGGCCGGAAACCCCGCGATAACAGCGAGCGGATGATTCTGAACAATTTTAATACCATGCAGCGTATTCTGGAGCTGGAAGGCGAGCCGATGACGCCGGAGCGGGTGTTCGAGATTCATCGGCGGGTGACGGAGGACACGTCGGTGGAGGGTTCGGCGGCGGGCCGTTTGCGCCGGCCGGATGAGCGGCGGGTGGTGGCGGATGACTACGGTACCCTTTACCACGAACCGCCCGCGGCCGAGGAACTGCCTGGCCGGCTGGCGGCTCTGTGCGATTTTGCCAACGGGGTGACACCGGATGGTTTCGTGCATCCGGCGGTGAGGGCCATTTTGCTGCACTTCTGGCTGGCCTACGATCACCCCTTTGTGGATGGCAACGGACGCACGGCTCGGGCCCTCTTCTATTGGGCCATGCTGCACCATGGCTACTGGCTGTTCGAGTTCGTCTCGATTTCGGCCATCCTCCGCAAAGCGCCAGCCCAATACAGCCGGTCCTTCCTGTACACGGAAACCGATGACAATGACCTGACCTATTTCCTGCTGGCGCAGACGGCGGTCGTCGGGAAGGCCATCCGGGAGTTGCAGGATTACATCGCACGGAAGACGTCCGAGGTACGCGAGGTCGAGCAGCACCTGCGCGCCCTCGAACTGTTCAATCACCGCCAAGTTGCCCTCATCCGGCACGCGATGCATCATCCCGGCCACCGCTATACCTTCGCCAGTCACCAGAAAAGCCACGCCGTTGCCTATCAGACGGCGCGCTCGGACCTGTTGGATCTGGCCGCGCGGGGCATTCTCGAACCCCGAAAAAAAGGCAGGCAAGCGATTTTGTGTCGCCACCGGATGTGCCGGATCGCCTCCGGTCCCTGGAGAAGACTGAATCGCCATGAGCCCCACCGCATCCATCGGCGCAGACGCCGCCCTATATGCGATTCTTACCAGTCCGGCCTGAAGGCAGCGCGGCATGATCTCGATTTTCGAAATTGAATCATGGATCCAGGGTGGCGAATCCGAGACCCTGGAATTCAAACGGACAACGAGTGAGCGCCGAGAGGCGGCGCGCACGATTTGCGCGATGCTGAATCATCGGGGCGGTCACGTCATTTTCGGGGTCGAGCCGGATGGGCAGATGACCGGCCAGATGATTTCAGACCGGACGGTGGAGGAAGTGGCCCAGGAGTTGGCCGAGATCGAGCCCCCGGTATTCCCGAGCATCGAGCGGATCGATTTCACGGCGGGGCGGCAGCTTCTGGTGGTGACGGCACGGGTGGGGAGCGGCCAGCCCTACAGTTACCGGGGACAGGCCTACCGGCGTGTGGGGAACACGAGCCGCCAGCTTTCACGGGAGGAATACAACCGTATCCTGCTGGAGCGGCTGCATGGCGACGAGCGCTGGGAAAATCAGCCAGCGGTGGGCTGGACCTTGGCCGATCTGGATGGGGTGGAGATTACCCGGACGCTGGAGGAGTCCATCCGGCGCGGGCGGGCGGATGACCCCGGGACGCGCGATCCGGTGGAGATGTTGCGGGGCTTCGGGCTCATGAAAGATGGCCAGCTTCTTCGAGCGGCGATGGTGCTGTTCGGCCGGGCGGAGCGCATCGAGGCGGAGTTGCCCCAAGGGTTGCTGCGGGTGGCCCGCTTCCGGGGTAAGGATAAGACCGAGTTTCTCGACAACCGGCAGTTTCATGGCAACGCCTTTGACTTGCTGCTGAAGGCCGAGCGTTTTCTACGGGAGAACTTGCCCGTCGCAGGCCGGATTCAGCCCAATGTCTTTGAACGCATCGATGATCCGCTATACCCGCCTCTGGCGCTGCGGGAGGCTCTGGCCAATGCCTTCTGCCACCGCGACTACAGCATCGGCGGCGGCTCCATTTCGGTTGGCATTTACGATGATCGGCTGGAAATCACCTCCACGGGCACCCTGCATTTCGGTCTGACGCCAGAGGCCCTCTACCTGCCCCATGAATCGCTACCCTGGAATCCGCTGATCGCTCGCGTATTTTACCGCCGGGGGATCATCGAGGCTTGGGGCCGGGGAACGATCCGGATGGAGGAACTCACGGTTCGCGCCGGTCTGGCCCGGCCAGAAATCTTCGAGACCACCAACTGCGTGACGGTGCGCTTCAGCCCCACGCGCTATGTCCCGCCCCAGCGGGTGGCGCAGGACGTGACGGAGCGGCAGCAGCGGGTGCTGCTGTGCCTGAGTGGCTCTGCGGATGGCCTCGCGTTGCGGGAAATCCGCCAGGGCTTCGGTGAGGAGATCCCCGAGTGGGAAATCAAGAATGATCTGGCAGCCCTCAAGCACCTCGGGTTGGTTCAAGTCAGAGGCCATGCAAGGTGGGCGCGATGGGTTTTGGCTTGATGGACTCCAAAGAACTCCAAAGAACTCCAAAGAACTCCAAATAGACTATATCCCTTTCCGCATCTCCGCATGAGCCAATCCCAGCCATGATCCTCAACGAAGCCATCGTCGAAAACGCCGCCCTGGAATGGTTCGGGGAACTGGGTTACGCCTGCCTCGGGGCGGAAGCCCTTGCCCCGGCCGCCCACGGGGAACGGGCGTCTTACGGCGAAGTGATCCTGGTGGGCCGGCTGCGCGCCGCGCTCCGCCGCCTGAACCCGACCATACCCGAGGATGCGCGTGAGGAGGCTTTGCGCAAGGTGCTGCGGGTGGGCACGCCCTCGCTCACCCAGACGAACCGCGCCCTTCACCGGATGCTGCGCGACGGCGTGCCGGTGGAGTATCCCCGGCCCGACGGCAGCATCGCGGGCGATCATGCGCGGTTGGTGGATTTTGGCGAGGTTGCCGCGAACGACTGGCTGGCGGTGAACCAGTTCACGGTCATCGAGGGCCAGCACCATCGGCGGCCGGACCTCGTGGTCTTCGTCAACGGCATCCCGCTGGGCCTGATCGAGCTGAAGAACGCCGCGGATGACGACGCGACGATCTGGAGCGCCTATGCGCAACTGCAAACCTACAAGGCAGAGATCCCTTCGTTGTTGCAATACAACGGGTTGCTGGTAGTGAGCGATGGCTTGCAGGCGCGCCTGGGTTCGGTCACGGCCAGCCAGGAATGGTTCAAGGTCTGGCGGACCATCGATGGGCGGCAGGATGCGACGCCCCACTCGCTGGAACTGGAGGTTCTGATCAAGGGGGTCTTCGCGCGGCAGCGATTTCTCGACCTGCTCCAGCATTTCATTGTCTTCGAGGAAGACCCGGACTCGGGCGCGCTGCATAAGATCATCGCGGGCTATCACCAGTTCCACGCGGTGAATGCGGCGGTGGAGGAGACGGTCCGCGCCAGCGGCCTGGCCGAGAGCAGCTTGATGCAGGACGAGGCCGGCACTTACTGGGCGGGCCGGATGCCCGGTGGCCAGCCCGGCGACCGTCGCGCGGGCGTGGTCTGGCATACGCAGGGCAGCGGCAAGAGCTTCTCTATGGTCTTTTTTGCGGGGCGCCTGGTGCGGCATCCGGCTATGCGTAATCCGACGCTGGTGGTGCTGACGGATCGCAACGATCTCGACGATCAGCTTTTCGGCCAGTTCCAACGCTGCGCGGACATCCTCGGCCAGACGCCGGTGCAGGCCAGCGGGCGCGAGCATTTGCGCGCCCTGCTGAATCGGGCGAGTGGCGGCGTGGTATTTACCACCATCCACAAGTTCATGCCGGAAAAGGGCGAGGCGATGCCTGAGTTGAGCGCGCGGCAGAACATCGTCGTCATCGCCGACGAGGCGCACCGCAGCCAATATGGCTTCGGCGGCAAGGTCAATGAGAAGACCGGCGAGATGTCCTACGGCTTTGCGAGCAACTTGCGCGATGCCTTGCCCAATGCGTCCTTCATCGGCTTCACCGGCACGCCCATCGAGAAGACCGACGCGAACACGCGGGCGGTCTTCGGCGATTACATTTCCATCTACGACATCCAGCGCGCCGTCGCTGATCAGGCCACGGTGCCGATCTACTACGAGAGCCGCATTTCCAAGCTCAGCCTGAACGCCGCCGAGTTGCCGACCCTCGACGCGGAGTTCGAGGAGATCACCGAAGGCGAGGAGCTGACGAAGAAAGAAAAGCTCAAGACCAAGTGGGCCGCGCTGGAGGCGCTGGTGGGCGATCCGAAACGCATCGCCCTCGTGGCCGCCGACCTAGTGGCGCATTTCGAGAAGCGCGTGGAGGCGATGGACGGCAAGGCGATGATCGTCTGCATGAGCCGCCGCATCTGCGTGGACCTCTACGATGCTCTGATCAAGCTGCGGCCGGAGTGGGCGGAAGAAACGCTGAAGGTGGTGATGACCGGCAGCGCGGAGGATGGCCCCGAGTGGCAGAAACACATCCGCAGCAAGGATGCGCGGCGCAAGCTGGCGAACCGGTTCAAGGATGCCAAGGATCCCTTCAAGATCGTGATCGTCCGCGACATGTGGCTGACCGGCTTTGACGCGCCCTGCCTGCACACGATGTATGCCGACAAACCGATGCAGGGCCACAGCCTGATGCAGGCCATCGCCCGCGTGAACCGGGTGTTTCGCGACAAGCCCGGCGGTCTGGTGGTGGATTACCTCGGCCTCGCCGATCAGCTCAAGCAGGCGCTCGTCATTTACACCGAAAGCGGCGGCCAGGGGAACCCGACTTTTGACACCGCCCAAGCCATCGCCGTGATGCTGGAGAAACACGGCATCGCCTGCGACCTGATGCATGGTTTCAACTGGGACCAATGGACCACGGGCAAGCCTACCGAACGCCTAGCCCTCATCCCCGCCGGACAGGAGCACATCCTCGAACAGGAAGACGGCAAGAAGCGCTGGGTGCAGGTGGTGACGGAACTCTCCCGCGCCTTCGCCCTCTGCGCCGCCAGCGATGAGGCGACGGCCATTCGGGATGACGTGAGCTTCTTCCAGGCCATCCAAACCGCGTTGAGCAAGCAGCATACGAACATCCGCAAGACACCGGAGCAGATCGACGCGGCCATTCGCCAACTCGTGTCCAAGGCGATCACCACCGAGGGCCAGGTGATCGACGTCTTCACCGCCGCCGGCCTGCCACGGCCGGATATCAGTATCCTGAGCGACCAATTCCTGGCCGAGGTGCGCGGCCTCAAGCACAAGAACGTCGCCGCCGAGCTATTGGAGAAGCTGCTCAAGGACGAACTCAAAGTCCGCGCCAAGCGCAACCTCGTGCAGAGCCAGGTCTTCAGCGAGAAGCTCAAAAAGTCCCTGAACGCCTACCACAACCGTGCCATCTCGACCATGCAGGTGATCGAGGAACTGATCAAACTGGCGAAGGAACTCGATGCCGCCACCAAACGGGGCGAGGACCTGGGTCTGAGCGAGGACGAGGTGGCCTTCTACGACGCCCTCGCCGCCAATGAGTCCGCCGTGGTCGCCATGGGCGACGCCAAGCTGCGGGTTATCGCGGCTGAACTTATTACCCAGGTGCGTAAGAGTGTGACCATCGACTGGACCCTGCGCGAGGGAGCGCGGGCCAAGATTCGGGTGATGGTCAAACACATCCTGAATAAGTACGGCTATCCGCCGGACCTGCAGGAGGAGGCGGTCAAGACAGTGCTTGCGCAGGCGGAGTTGCTGTCAGCGGCTTGGGCGGTAGGATAGCTCTGATAGGTCTGAATCCCGGGCCCAGCCGCGCTGGGCGTCTGTTCGACCGGGGCTATCCCGGCCCGGATGGTGAAGTGAACCCGTCCGGGCAAGGAGTCTCTGGTGGTGTAGGCGCGGGGCCGCCATGACGTCAGCCGGCCTTGCCCCGCCAGGTATAGACAGCCGTGACGGCGTAGTTCCAGACGGCCCCCACCAGGATGCCGGCGAGGGCGGAGAGAATCCATCCCGAATCGCCCTCGAAGAGGTAGGTGGCGATGCCAACATTGGCGATAGCGCCCACGGCGCAGGCCAGGACGAAAGAGAGCCATCCCCAGATCAATTGCCGGCCGCGCAGCCGCACGTCGCGGTAGGTCAGACTGTTGTTGAGGAAGAAGTTGGTGGTCATGGCTACCAGGGCGGCCACCGACTGGCCTACGAGGAACGACACCCCCAGGAGGCGGTTCAGGAACCAGAGTACCGTCAGATGCACCACCACTCCGGAACATCCGATGAGTGAGAAGGCGATGAAGCGCACCGGTATGCGGGGGCCGACAAGCTTTTGCAGCAGGGTGAGCCCGTATTCCCAGAGCACGGCGTTATCGAGTTTGCTCTCCCCGGCCTGGCGCTGCCGGAAGCCGTAGGGGATCTCCTCAAACTTTAGGGGGCGGGGCGATGAGGCCAGGATGTCGAAAAGGATTTTGTAGCCGATGCCGCTGAGGTCATGGACGCAGGTTTCCAGGATCCCGGCCCGCAACAGGAAGAAGCCACTCATGGGGTCGGCGAGGTCGGCATGGGTCAGACGCTGGGCTAGGCGGCTGGCGAAACGGCTCATGGATTGCCGGTTCTCGTTCCAGTCGCCGAGGCTGCCGCCGGCAACGTAGCGACTGCCGACGACCAGGTCGAGGTTCCCGGTCTTGATGCGTTCCAGCATCAGGGGCAGTCGGGTCTCATCGTGTTGCAGATCGGCGTCGATGACCGCCAGAAAGGGGGCTGTGCTCGCTAACATGCCCTCGATACAGGCGGAGGAGAGGCCGCGGCGGCCAATGCGCCGCAACAACCGGATCCGGGCATCCCTATGCGCCAACTCCTGTATCCTCTCCGCCGTGCCGTCTGGGGAGTCGTCATCGACGAAAATGATCTCCCATGGGATGCCCTGGAGGCAGGCAATGAGCCGCCGGACAATCTCGGCGACGTTGTCGGCCTCGTTGAAGGTTGGGATGATGATGGCGAGTTCAGGCGGCGGGCATAAGCCTCGCGCAGAGGACGGGTCGTACATGGCGGCTAGTTCCTGTGGCAGCGCCAGCGGCTCCCCGCAGGCGCATCTATTGTAAGCTATGGAGACTGGGGCGGACAGCCGGTCCCCTTGAACCCTTCACCCTTCCAAGGGGAGCGCCATGCCCTCGGGCCGAACCATCCAGGATGCCGATCCCGCCGTTCGCTGGCTGTGGTGGGCCCTGGCCTTCATCACCCTCTGGCGCCTGTGGGCGGCCTGGGTGCTCCCGGTGACCCAGGACGAGGCCTATTATTTCGATTGGGCCCTAAGCCTCGACTGGGGCTATTTCGACCACCCGCCTGGGGTGGCCCTGCTGGGCCTGGGCGCTCGGCTGGCCCCCAGCTCGGCCCTGGCGGGGCGGCTCGGCAATTTCCTGGCCGCGACCCTCACCCTGCTGGTGCTGATGCGTTTCTACCGACTCTGCGGCCTGGATGCCCGGCAGCAGGTCTTGGCCCTGGTGGTTACGAGTGCGACCTTCGCGGGTCTGGTCTCCGGTGTCCTGGCCACCCCCGATACCCCCCTGGCTTTGGCCTGGGCCCTGGCTTTGCATGAGGGGCTCGCCGCCCTGCGCCATGATCGCCGCCGTTGGGTAACGGCGGGCCTGGTCACTGGGTTGGGCCTGCTCGGCAAATATGGCATGGCACTCATTGGTCCCGTCTTTCTCTGGGCCATCCTCTGGGCGGACCCCAAGGCCCTGCGTACGCCCTGGCCCTACCTGGGGGCCCTGATGGCCCTGATCTTCTTTGCCCCCAACCTGATCTGGAATGCCCAGAACGATTGGCTTAGCATCCGCTTCCAGTTCGGCCACGGCTTCTCCACCTCCACCGGTGCTAGCCCGACCGACGTCGTCGGGGCCGCCCTGGCCCTGCCCCAGCGCACCTCCGAGCTGGAGCAGGCCGGTCTGGGCGAGAGACTGCTGGCGGTCCTGAGCTTCCTGGGTATTCAGGCCGCCTTCTGGGGCCTGATGCTGTTTCCCCTGGGCGCGGGGCTCTGGCGGGGGGTGCGCGGCCGTATCCAGGCGAGCCCCTTAGTTCATGATCGCGCGGCTCGTGCCCTCCTGGTCGCCGGGACGGCCTTTCCCTTGGCCTTCTTTGGTCTGGTGGCGGCCTTCAGCACCGTTCAGCCCAATTGGGCCGTGCTCTACCTGCTGACGGGAATTCCCCTGGCGCTCCTGGCGGCGGAGGGCTATCACCGCGCCCTGCTGGGGGCGGCGGGGGCCAATGTTCTGCTCGTCAGCCTCTATGTCCTCCATGCCAGGATCGGCATCCTGCCTCTCCCCGATAGTCAGCAACGCATCTTGCACGAGACCCATGGCTTCGAGGCCCTGGCCAGGGAGGTGGAGGGCCTGTCCGGTCCCGTATTCGCCAACCGCTATCAACTCGTGGCCATGACCCGGTTTTACGCCCCGGGCTTGGCCATCACCCAATGGCCCGGCCTCTTCCGGGCCTCGGAATACCTGCGTGGCCGGATTGCCCCGCCGGTTGACCGGGAGTGGATCGCCCGGGCGGGGGGCTTCTGGCTATTGAGCCGCGACCCCCCGTGGGCGGTGATTCCGGGTTTCCGGCTCGACAGGCAAAGGCTCCTGTATGATTGTCTGAAAGAGGGCTTGCGGGAGGCTCTGGCCGGTCAGCCAGACCCTTGCGCCGAACCACTCCATCGCTGGTGGCTTTTGTATTATGTCTCCGATCCCTCTGCATAAGATCCGCCCGGGCCCGGGCCGCCGATTCCTCAAGGCGCCGCTCTGGCTGTGGCTGGTCTTCGGGGGCGTCGGGTCGCTCTTCATCCTTCTGCCCCAGTTGGATCTCGCCGTTTCCGGGCTCTTTTATACACCAGAGGTGGGTTTCGCGGCCCGTGGGACCTGGTTCGAGCGTCTGGTGTTTCTATCCACCTACTGGTTCCTGGTCCTGGGAACCCCGGCCCTGGTGGGCCTGTGGCTGGCCCGTCGCCGCGGCTGGCTCGTCGGTGTGGGGATCGGGGGTCGGGACCTGGCCTTTCTGTTGCTGGTTCTGGCCTTGGGGCCGGGACTCCTGGTCAATGGCATCCTGAAGGAGCATTGGGGTCGCGCGCGACCCGTAGATTGCCAGGAATTCGGGGGCACCCTGGCCTTTACCCCCGCCTTCGTCCCCTCCGATCAGGGGGGTGGCTCCTTCAGTTCGGGTCATGCCGCCGGCTCCTGCTACTGGGTCGTCGTCGCCCTGGTGTTGGCGCCCCGGCGCCGGCTCTGGCTGGGCATGGCCCTGGGATACAGCCTCCTCGTCGCTTGGGCACGTCTGGCCGCCGGTGGCCACTTTCTCAGTGATATCCTGGTTTCCTGGTTGCTAGTCGCCCTCCTGGCCTATGGGCTTCATGGCCTCCTCTATCCCCCCCATTCCGAACCGGGATCGGGATTGGTTCCACCCTCGTAAACTTCGATGCCGCTTCCCCGTATATACGATTTTGATCGTCCGGAAAGGGCGGTGCTGGCGCTCATTGGCGCCTTCCTCGCTTTTCCTCTGATCCTGGCCGCGACGCTCGGTCTGGGGGTTGACGAGACCTATACCCTGGCGATCGCCCGTGATCTCTCGCTCTCCCATTTCGATCATCCGCCCCTGCATTATTGGCTCATCCATGCCTGGATGCCGCTACTGGGAGATGGCCGCACGGCGCGCCTGCCCTTCATCCTCCTGTTCGCCGGTTCTTCATGGCTGCTCTTTGCCTTGACGCGGCAACTGTTCGGGGCCCAGGCCGGTGTCTGGGCGGTACTGGCGCTCAATTTGTCGGCCTTTTTTACCCTGTCCGGCGGCGGGGTGGTGCCCGATGGCCCCCTGCAATTCTTCCTGCTGGCCGCCGCCCTGGTGTTGGCGCGGGGCTTCTTTCCCGTCGGGGACCCGCCGTCGCCCTGGACGACCTGGCTGTTCGCGGGCCTGTGGCTCGGGCTGGCGGGATTGTCGAAATATCATGGCGCCTTGTTTGCGCTGGGCTTGCTGATCTATCTGGTCAGCGTGCCTGCGCGGCGGTCCTGGTTGCGCCACCCGGCCCCTTGGCTGGGGGCCTTGATCGCCCTCACCGTCGTGTCGCCCGCCCTCGTCTGGAATATGCAACACCACTGGGTATCCATCGCCTTCCAGATGGGGCGGGAGCTGCCCCAAGGCATCAGGGTTGGCCAGGTTTTCGCCAATATCGCGGGCCAGATGGTGTGGATCTTGCCCTGGATCTTCGTGCCACTGGTGATTGCCGCCTGGGGGGTCTCCTGTCCATCGTAGTGTTCGGCCAGGACCAACGTCACTTTGCCTTCCGCCATGATGGGGAGCTTTTCGTGGGTGAGGATGCCCTCATTATGGGGCGAGAGGATGATATCGAGGAGGACCTCCCATCCCTGCGGACCTATTTCGAGCGTGTCGAGGAATTGCCAGCTTTCGCCTTGGGCCGTTCCGGTAGGCGCGAGCTGGAGGTAAGGATCTTCCTGGCCCATACCCTGCGAACACCTCTGCCGGCGGCTTACGGCAGGGCGAGCAAACCCGCGGACTCCACCCTAAATGATGCCGCCCTGCCAGCGGCATCCCTCAAAATGAGCAAATGAAGACGCCATGAACCTGAAATTTTGGAACAAGATACCTCCCCAGGGTCCGGGGCCGGGTGAGGCGGGCTGGGAACAGTCCCTGCTGGAGCGGGTGGTAACGGACAGCTTACGGGAGCAGAGGCGCAGCCGGCGCTGGGGCATCTTTTTTAAGCTGCTCACCTTTGCCTATCTCTTTGTCCTCGTGGGGGCGCTATGGCAGGACAAGTTCATCGATCGCCTGACACCGACCGAGAAGCATACCGCCGTGATCGATATCAAGGGGGTCATAGCAGCCGGTAGCCAGGCCGGCGCCCAGGATGTCATCGAGGCCTTGGATAAGGCTTATGAGGATAAAAACACCAAAGGCGTCATTCTGCGCATCAATAGTCCCGGTGGGAGTCCGGTACAAGCGGGCCAGATCAATGACGAGGTCCGCCGCCTTCGGGAGAAGCACCCGGATATCCCGGTACATGCCGTGGTCGCCGATCTCTGCGCCTCAGGGGGCTACTATGTTGCCGTGGCGGCGGAGGCCATCCATGTGGACAAGGCCAGCCTGATCGGTTCCATTGGGGTGCGCCTCGATGCCTTCGGCTTCCAGCAAGCTATGGAGGATCTGGGCATCGAACGACGCCTCCTCACCGCCGGCGCCAATAAAGGCATTCTCGACCCCTTCTCCCCCTTGCCCGAGGCCCAAAAGGCCTTTCTGCAGGGCCAGTTGGATCAACTTCATCAGCAGTTCATCAAGGTGGTCAAGGCAGGCCGGGGCGACAGGCTCAAGGGTGGTGAAGAGATCTTTAGCGGTCTCTTCTGGAACGGCGAGGAAAGCATCCAGTTGGGCCTGTCCGACAAGCTGGGCAGCACGGAATCGGTGGCCCGCGACGTGATCGGTGCCGAGAAGCTCGTGGAGTTCACCGCCAAGCGGGATCTGTTCGAGCGGCTTGCCAATCGCCTTGGCACCGCCTTGGTTAGCGCCTTGGTCGAGATGACGGGCGGGGCCTATCCCATGGCAAGATAACAGCGCTGGGGTGGGGCTAGAGGGGTAAGGATTGGAGTGGATTCAGCCCGGATGGTCGAGGACATCCAAGCCCTCGGCCGCTAGCATGGCGACCAGCCGAATGAGGGGCAAGCCGACGAGGGCGCTGGGGTCGGTGCCCTCCAGCCGCTCGAACAGGGCGATGCCAAGGCCCTCAGACTTAAAGCTCCCCGCGCAATTAAAGGGCCGCTCCCGGTCCACATAGCCCGCGATCTGATCCTGGGTGAGGGCACGGAAGTGGGCATGAAAGGGCTCACGGCTGACCTGGGTCCGTCCGGTGGCGCTGTTCAGGAGGCACAACCCGGTCTGAAAAGTCACAGCCTTGTTTGCGGCCAGGGTGAGCTGGGCCAGTGCCCTCTCACGATTGCCGGGCTTGCCCAGGATCTCGCCATCGACGCAGGCTACCTGATCCGAGCCGATGATCAGGGCTTGAGGGTGTTCAGCCGCCACCGCCCGGGCCTTGGCCTCCGCCAGGCGCGTCACCAGAGCCTCCGGGGACTCGTTGGGCTGGCGCGTTTCATCCACCTCTGGGGAGGCAATCAAAAAGGGCAAACCCAGCCGCTTCAGGAGTTCACGGCGGAAAGGGGAAGTGGAGGCCAGTACCAGGATGGGATGTGTCACGGGGGCCGGAACTGCAGAGGTTACTGAGGGAAGCGGGCGAGACGTGCGACGCCCCGCCCGCCGAGTAGGGCCTTACCTTCAGCGGGTGCGCTCGCAGACGCCCTCGGGGAAGAAGAAGGCGATTTCTACGGCGGCGGTATCCGGACCATCGGAGCCATGGACGGCGTTTTCGGTCACTTCCTGGGCAAAATCCGCACGGATGGTGCCGGGGGCGGCCTTGGCTGGGTCGGTGGCGCCCATCAGTTCCCGGTTGCGGGCGATGGCGTTCTCGCCTTCGAGGACCTGGACCATGATAGGCCCGGAGGTCATGAAATCCACCAGCTCGCCGAAGAAGGGGCGCGCCTGGTGGACGGCATAGAAGGCCGAGGCCTGTTCGCGACTCAGGTGCAGCATGCGCGCAGCGACGATGCGCAGGCCGCCCTGCTCAAAACGTTGATAGATATCGCCAATGTGATTCTTGGCGACAGCGTCGGGCTTGATGATGGAAAAGGTGCGTTCGATAGCCATGGGGCGGAGACTGCCTGAATGAATGAGAGGGGAAGGGCGGGGAAGCCCGTCGGCGCGGTAGCGTCCATCCGGCCCCAAGCCCGCCCGGCTAGGGAGCGCGAATTCTAGTCTCTGACGATCCAGGTGGCAATTCAGGGCGAGAGCGCTTCCAGCCCAGCTGCCACGGACTCTTGGCGGCGCCCGGTCCCTCCCGCTTCATCGGATGGGTCTTTCAGAGCCTGGAATCCGTTATCATCCTGGCATGCCCACTTATCCCCCCTTGCCCAGATCGCCATGTTGACGCTGAATCTTTCCAGTTTCGTCAAGTTCCTGATTGGTATCTTCTTCCTTCAGGGCTCCACGGGATTGCTGGTCTATACGGCCCTGAAAACGGACCTCACCCAAACCTGGCCGCTGTTTGGCGCCTTGGGCGTCACTCTGGCAGCCATGACGACCCTCTGGTTCAATGCCATCGCCACCGGTGCCCGCAAGGAATCCCTGGCCAAGGCCCAGGCCAGCTTTTCGCGGGAGAAGGAACAGCTCCGGGTGCGGGTGGAACAGGAAAAGAACCGGGAGATTAAAAACACCCAGCGCCAGGCCCAGCGCCAACAGCAACGTGCCCGGCTGGGCAGTCAGGCCAAGACCGGTCTCATCATTGCCGGTGGCGTTGGCGCGGGTTTGCTGCTGCTCATGACCCAGATGATCTCCTTGGGCGTGCTGGCACTCTCCACCGCCGGTGGGGCGGCCATTGGCTACGGGGTGCGCGCCCGCCAGGACCGTCTGGCTAACACGGAAGACTTGCCGCGGCTAGGTCGTCGCGACAAGCCGGTCCAAGCCCTGCCAGCCGGTTCGCAACCCCGGGTCATCACCCAGAATTCCCGTCCGGGGACCGAACAGGGCTGGGAGACGGATTGATGACCCCAGTGTTGCCATCGGCCCTTACCGGGTTCATCCCCCCATCAAGTTAAGGCTTGGCCCCGCGCAGGGCGGCCAGGCGCTGGGCGATGAGGGCGGCCCATTTGTCGAAGGCGTTCTTGGCGTAGGCCCAGGCCTGGAAGGAGTTGACATAGCCGCTGGTCCAGGTCTGGACGGCGCTGCCGACTCCATTCTTGTCGTCCGCAGCGTACTTGCGGCCAATCTCGGTATCGCGGCATTCGGCGAGAACCTTCTGGGTGCCGCCGTCGATGACCTGCATCTCGATGCCGGTCTCCCCCAGGTAAGGGGTGGAACCGGCGGGGCGGCCGGTCGCGGCCCCGGAGCCAATTTCGGCGACGAAGCCATAGGGGACCAGGGTGCCGAGGGTGCTCTCGCCTACCTTGGTGGGCACCAGGTTGGTCAGGGCGATGCGCAGGGCAAGAACCCCGGGTCCGGCCTTATTCACGACCTTCATCTTGGGTGACAAGGCCTTGACCAGGGCCTGGTGGAAGTAGTCCGTCAGGGCCTTGAGGTCGGTGGGATCGATGCCATCCCCCTGGCCGTCCTTGAGCTTGACGCTCATGCGGGTGATGAGCACCTTGTCATAGGTTCCGGCCTTGAGTTGCGGATCACTCCAGCATTGAGCGCCGTCGGCCCAGGGCACAGTGGCCAGCCGTTTGTAATCACTGAGAAAGCCACTCTTGGTAAAGCGGGTGGGATCACTGACCGTGACGTCGGTGCCACTGCCAAGGATCGCCTGGGAACCAGCGTCCGGGGTGTTGGCGCAGCCCGTGGCCAACAGGGCCAAGGTCAGGGCCGGGAGGGGCCGGACGAGCCGAAGGAGGACAGGTTTCATGGCATTATTTCCGCTAAAGGGGGTAGGGGCTCGGCACCCAGGATGCTGGTCAAGGCCAGGACATAAAGGGCGCCCAGGGTAAGTTGGGCGAGGGTGATGGGCACGCCATAGCGGGCGAAGCGCAGGAAGGTCACATGGGTGCCCTGGGTGCTGCAGATTCCAACGCTGATGATGTTGGCCGAGGCCCCGATGAGGGTGGAATTGCCCCCCAAGGTGGCGCCGAACATCATGGCGATGAAGATGGGCAAGGTTGCCGCTGGCCAGTCGGTGAAGCTGGTGGCCAGGGCAAACTCCGGAACGACCTGGGCAGCCACCAGATAGCCCTTGGCCATGATGAGGGCGGCGGCCACGACTGGGATGTTAGCTAATAGGCTCGACAGGAAACCAATGCCGGCCAGCATGACTAGGGCTACCAGGGTGATTTCGGTGCCAAACCAGCCATAAAGTTGCAGGGACAGGCCCTGCAGGAGTCCGGTCTTGGTGAAGGCCTGGACCAGGGAAAAGATGGCGGCTAGAAAGATTAGGGTATTCCAGTCAATATCGCGCAGGACGTTAGCCACGGGCTCTACCCGGGCGCTGTTGATCACCAGCAAGGCCAGGCTGGCCGCGATGATGGCAACCGATGGCGGTGGGACCGAACTCGGCAGGCTCTCGCCAAACAGGAAGAGCCCGACCATGATCAGGAGCACCCCCAAGGCGAAGATCCCGAAGCCCGCGTGCTCCATGGGCCTGGGAGGTTCCGGGTCGGGCAGCTCTAGGCGCAGGTGCCAGATGTCCCGCATGAGCCAGGGCAGCAGGGGGATGATGGCCAGGACCGCTAGCAGGCCGCCCAGGCTCACCTGGCGCAGATAGTCGCCAAAGGACAGCCCGATGGAGCTACCCACCAGGAAGGTGGCCGGATCACCTACCAGGGTCAGCATGCCTGCCGAATTGCTGATGATGGCGGTGAGAATCAGGGGGCCGACGAAGTCAATCTTGAGGGCCCGGCAGACGCCCAAAATGATTGGTGCGACCAGGATGACGGTGGTGGCGTTGGGCAGGAGGGCACAAATCGGCGCCACCAAGCCTACCAGCAGGAGCAGGAAGCGTTTGCCACTGCCACCGGTGGCGCGCAGAAAGGCGGCGCCCAGCCGTTCAAAGAGCCCGGTTTTGGCCAGGACGCGCGCCACGACCATACCCCCGAACAGCAGGGCGATGGGGCCATTGGCGACCCGGACCGTGTCAATCATGTCATTGTGGTCGAAGACTCCCGTCAGGACCAGGATGGAGAGGCCCAGCAGGGCGGCCACCGTCATGTCGATCACATCCAGGGCGATCAGCAGGATTACGCTGGCGAAGACCCCGATGGTCAGATAGATCTGAAAGTCGGTCATGCTCGGGCCTGACTACTTGTAGGGCGGGGCGTACATGAGGCCGCCATCCAGCCATAGCCGGTTGAGACCCCGCTCCAGGCCGATCTCGCTGCCTGCCCCCAGGTTGCGGTCGAAAAGCTCACCGTAGTTGCCGACGGCGGCGAGGGCGCGCTGTCCCCAGCCCTTGGGTACCCCCATGGCCTTGTCCAGGGAGTCCACCTCTCGCTCGTCCCAACTCAGCATGGAGGTGAAATAATCCGAAGGCGGGTTATTGGCTTGACTACGGGTGATACCCAGGACCTCAGCGTGAACGAGGGAAAACAGGACCCATCGGACCATGCTGGCCCACTGTTGGTCGCCCCCCCACACCGCCGGGGCCAGGGGCTCGCTGGAGATGAGGTCGGGTAGGATTCGGTAGGCCAGGCGTCCGGCGGGTGCCAGAAGCCTCACCCCCGCGAGCTGTCCGCTATCGGAGGTATAGGCCTGACAGCGGCCGTTGAAAAAGGCCTCGGCGGCCTGCTGGGCGGTGTCGATCACTAAGGGCTTTATCGTAAGTCCCTGGCGCGCGAAATAGGGTTGAAGATTGCGCTGGCTGGTCGTGCCCTTTTGGACGCAAATCGTTGCCCCGTCCAGATCCGTAGGCCGTTGAACCGGTGAAGCGGTGGGTACCATGAAGGTCTGGCCGTCATAAAAGAGGGTGGCCGTGAACTGCACCCCCATGACCGCCTCCCGGACCAGGGTCCAGGTGGTATTGCGAGACAGGAGGTCGATCTTGCGGGCCTGCAGGGCCGGAAAGCGCTCCGAGGCCGAGAGAGGTACGAACTTGACCTTTTCGGCGTTGCTGAGCACGGCGGCGGCTACGGCCCGGCAAAAGTCGGCGTCCAGGCCTCGCCAGCGCCCATCGGGATCCTGCTCGGAAAAGCCGGGGATGCCCTCGCTAACCCCGCAGCGCAAAACGCCACGGGATTTGACCCCTTCTAAGACCTCGCCCGCCAGAACGGGGGGCACGGCCAGGGTCAAAAGGAGCCAGGCGATCGTGGTGAGGCTACCAATCCGCACGGGAAACCCCGGGTAATTTTGGTCCCCGCCGCCCCTCCGGCGGGTGGCGAAGGTGACAAAGTGAACGTAACTCGCTGATTTCACATCCCCCGGATGCCGAGTTGGGAGGCCAGGAAGGGGTCCACCTTCTCGACAAGTTGCGCCATGGTTAGCATTTCCCCCCGAGGGCAGCGCACCAGAGTGATGACGCGCCGCCGGGACCCGACGGTGAATTCGATCAGGGCGAGATCGTTAACCAGGGGGTTTGGTTTCTTATCCTCGTCACCCTCGAGTTTGATCCCCAACCGGTCCAAACGCAGCGGGATATGGGCGAGATGGATCTGGTCTCCAGAGGTTGCGAACAGGGCTCGAATTTGTTCAAGGGTGACATCGAGACCCATCAGGGGACCGCCCAGGGCCTCCATCTGGCGTGCGTTTTCCGTCAGGCTTTGCTCGACGGCCAGGATCTCGTCCCGAACCTTCTCATCCGCATCCAGGCCGCGCGCGCGGGTGCGCAGGCTGCGCAGGCGCACCTCCTGGATATGGCGCTCATGTTCCAGGCCCTCGCGTCTTCCCAGGGTTTCGGCGACTTGCGCCTGGGCGAAGCCGATAAAGAGGTGCAGGGCCCGGTTAAGAGCTGCCTGGCGCACCGCCGACTCGGAAGGGGAGGGCGCCATGATGAGGGGATCCACGAAGCCGACGCTGGTCTGGGCCAGGTCCCGTTGCAGCATATCACCTTGGAGGCCGATACCGAAGACCTGCCGCTCCAGGCGGGTCGAGGTCATGATGCAATAGGCCTCGGTAGCGAGGGGCTCGCGCTCGAAGTAGTCGATCAGTTCCGGTGCGCGGGAAAGGGTGATGGGTAGGTCATTGGCGGCCGCGAAGAAGGCGTTGACCTGGGGATCCCGCTGCCAGGCGGCGCGGCTCAGTTCTATGGCGGGGGGTAACTGGGCGATGATATTGGCGACGAAATCCAGGAAGCGCTGGATTTCTGGACCCAGCTTGCGTTGATAGCCGCTCAGGGCCCGGAGTTTGGGCTCGACGCCCGAGACAACCTCCTCGATTGCCTCGGCAAGGGCCTTGGCCCGCTCGTGTTCCTGTTGACGTGTGGCGCGGCGCTCCGCCAGCCAGCCGCGTACTTGCCCCGCGAGGGTTTGGATAAGGGAGCCTTGGCTCTCGTTTTCAGTCATCCCCAAGCCCTCTCTAACTCCTCAATAGAAGAATCCGGAACCAGAATCAGCTAGGCGGATTGCTCGTTCGCCAGGGCCTTAGTGGTGATTTCCTTGTACAGGTGCACCATGCGTCCGGCCAGGTCTTGCCATTCAGGATGCTGGTCGAAAAAGGGTTTGACATCGCTTGCATCCTGAAGGGCCTCTTCCAGGAAGGAGATATCCAGGTCGCTGAGGCGTTCGCCGCGATCGACCATGGCCAAGAGGTCGAGGGCGCGGGGCAAGCGTTGTTGTTCCAGCCGCTCCACCAACACCTCGATGAGGCCGGCATCTCTTTCAGAACTTGTCATTTTCCACCTCTGATTGATGTGCTTAAGGGCTTGGGGACGTCAATAGGTCCGCGTTGGAGAACCATCGCACTGGCGCGGGCTCTCCGTCAAGCGGCATGGAAAATTCGCGTCAGGCGGGAGAGCATGTGAGAATAAACGGATACCTAGTCTGCGCCGGAGTCCCCCATGTCCTGCAAGTCCGTCATCCGCTTCCTCTCCAGGTTGCTTGCCGTCGCTATCCCCCTCCTGATTGTCGGCTGCAGCAAGGGGGATGGGCCGGCGCTCCAGGACGCCTCCGCGCCCCCGCCCACTGTCGAGGTCATGGCCGCAGTCATGAAGCCGATCGACCAGCTGGTGTCCTTCGTGGGCCGGGTAGTGGCGGTGGATAAGGTGGAGCTTCGCGCCCGGGTGCGAGGCTTCCTGAAGGAGCGGCGCTTTCAGGAGGGCCAGGAGGTCACGGTCGGCGAGGTTCTGTTTCTAATCGAGCCTGACCAGTATGAGGCTATCGTCGAGCAGCGCGAGGCGGACCTGGCCAAGGCCAAGGCGGACCAGCAAAACACCGCAGCCCAGCTCGCCCGCGGCCGGGAACTGATCAAGGCTAAGAACATCGCTCAGGCCAAGGTGGACGAGCTTCAAGCGGCGGATTCCATCGCCTTGGCCTCCATTGAACAGGCCCAGGCGGCCCTCAACGCCGCCAAGCTGGATCTCAGCTATACGCAGGTGGTCGCCCCGGTGGCGGGGCGAATCGGCCTGGTGGGCTATACCGTTGGCAATCTGGTGGGGCCTGAGTCGAACCCGCTGGCGACCATCGTCAGCCGGGACCCCATTTATGTTCAGTTCCCCCTCACCCAGCGGGAGCTGCTGGAGGCCCGTCGGGAGATCAAGGCCAAGGGCGGAGATCCCAAGGATGTGGTAGTGCAAGCGCGTCTCTCGGACGGAACCCTCTACGACCAGACCGGACGCCTCGACTTCATCGATGTGACCACGAACCAGACGACCGACTCGGTGACCCTGCGCGCGGATCTGCCCAACCCGGATGGCATCCTGGTGGATGGCCAATTCGTCGGCGTCGTCCTCCAGGCGGGTACCCCGGAAACGGCCATCCTGATCCCTCAGTCTGCATTGCAGGTAGATCAGCAGGGCATCTTCGTGTTGATCGTGGATGCCGAGCAGAAGGCCCAGATCCGGCGCATCAAGACCGGCGCCGACCAGGGGTTCAATGTCGCCGTGACCGAGGGCCTCAAGGAGGGTGAACTGGTCATCACCGGCGGGGTGCAAAAGGTAAGGCCCGGCCAGGTGGTGAGCGCCGCGCCGCCCCAGCCCGTAGAGCCGGAAGCCGCGCTTCCGCCGGCGACCGATGCGGCCGGGGGTAATTCCGAATGATCTCCGACGTCTTCATCGACCGCCCGCGGCTGTCCATCGTCATCTCGGTGGTGTTGACCATCGCCGGGCTGATCGCCATTACGGCGATCCCGGTGGCCCAGTTTCCAGACATAGTTCCGCCCCAGGTGTCGGTGACCACCAGTTATCCGGGGGCCTCCGCGGCCGTGGTGGAGTCCACGGTTGGTCAGCCCATCGAGTCCAAGGTCAACGGCGTTGACCAGATGCTTTACATGAAGTCGAGCAGTGCCAATGACGGCAGCTACTCCCTCAACGTGTCCTTTGCCCTGGGCACGGATCCCGACATCAACACCGTCAATGTCCAGAACCGGGTCAACCAGGCCACCGCCCAACTCCCCGAGGAGGTCAAACGCCAGGGACTGACGGTGAAGAAGAAGTCCACCGCCATGCTCCAGGTGGTGGCTCTGACGTCGCCCAAGGAGTCTTACGACGCCCTCTTCCTGAGCAACTACGCGACCATCAATGTCGTCGACACCCTGGCGCGGGTTTCCGGCGTCGGCGAGGTCTTCCAGTTCGGCCCCCTCGACTACAGCATGCGCATCTGGCTGGACTCGGACCGGCTCACCGCCCTGGGGCTGACCCCCGCCGATGTCGTCTCCGCCATCCAGGGCCAGAATATTCAGGCTGCGGTCGGGCGTATCGGCTCCCAGCCCATGACGCCGGACCAACAGTTCCAGATTACGCTTCAGACTCAGGGCCGGCTGACCGACGTTAAGGAGTTCGAGAAGGTCGTGGTGCGCGCCAACCGGGACGGCTCCACCGTGCGGGTCAGCGACGTCGGCCGGGTGGAGTTGGGCTCCAAACAGCGCGACTCCTTCAGCCGGCTCGACGGCAGCGATACCGCGGCCATAGCCATCTATCTCGCCCCCGGGGCCAACGCCGTGGCTACCGCCGCGGGCATCAAGGCCGCCATGGAAAATCTGTCCGAGCGCTTCCCGGACGATCTCGACTATGTGGTCATGTACGACACCACGGACTTCGTCAACGCCAGTATCGAAAAGGTCATCCACACCCTGTTCGAGGCCTTCATCCTGGTCATCCTGGTGGTGTTTCTGTTCCTCGGCAGTTGGCGGGCCACCCTGATCCCCTTGATCGCGGTCCCGGTCGCCCTGGTGGGGACCTTTGCCTTCCTGCTCATGATCGGCTTCTCCGCCAACACCATCTCCCTACTGGCGGTGGTGCTGGCCATTGGCATCGTGGTGGACGACGCCATCGTGGTCGTCGAGGCGGTGGAGCACATCATGGAGACCGAGGGCCTCGACCCCCGGGCGGCGGCTAAGAAGGCGATGGGCCAGATTACCGCCCCCATCATCGCCATCACCCTGGTGCTGCTCTCGGTCTTCCTGCCGGTAGCCTTCATCCCCGGCATCACCGGTCAGCTCTTCCAGCAGTTCGCTGCCGTGGTCGCCTTTTCCATGCTGATCTCGGCCATCAATGCCCTCACCTTGTCGCCGGCCCTGTGCGCCATCCTGCTCAAGCACGGCGGCCACAGGCGCGGGCTCATGGGCATGGTGATGCGCGGCATCGATGGGATTCGCGATGGTTATGCCGCCATTGTCGTGCGGCTGGTGCGGGTCGCGATCCTGGTGTTGGTGCTGGTGGCTGGCATCGGGTTTGCCACCGGTTGGCTGTTCAAGGTCACCCCCACCGGCTTCCTGCCGGAGGAGGACCAGGGGGCCTTCATGGCCGAGGTCCAGTTGCCCCAGGGCGCGTCGGTCAACCGCTCTCTGGAGGTGGCCAAAAAGGTCGAGAAGCTCCTGATGGCGGATCCGGCCATTGCCCATGTCCTGGCCGTGCCCGGCTACAGCATCATCGACGGGGTTGTCCAGTCCAACAGTGCCTTCATCCTCGGCCGACTCAAGCCCTTCGAGGAACGCACCCGCCCGGACCTCAAGGTCGGGGCCGTGATCGATCGCTTCGCGCGCGAGAGCGCCGTCATCCCCTCGGCCCGGGTCATGCCCTTCAACCTGCCCCCCATCATCGGCCTGGGGACGGGCGGTGGTTTCGAGTATCAACTGGAAGATCTGCAGGGGCGGCCACCGGAGGAACTGGCGGCCGTCATGCGTGCCGTCGTCCTCGCCGCCAATGAGAACCCGGCGCTGCAACGGGTCTTTTCCACCTGGGCCACCAATAATCCCCAGGTCTTCCTGGATATCGACCGCGAGAAGGCCCAGACGCTCGGGGTCGCAATCAGCGATATCTTCATGGGCCTGCAGGCCACCCTTGGGGGTTATTATGTTAATGACTTCAATAAGTTCGGACGGGTTTGGCAGGTTCAAGTACAGGGCGAGGAGCAGGATCGCCAACGCTTTGACGACGTCTACCGCATCAATGTCCGTAACAGCCAGGGCGAGATGGTCCCAATACGTGCCTTCATGGAGCCTAAGCTGATCCTCGGGCCCCAGCTGATCCAGCGCTACAACAACTACCGCAGCACCACCATCCAGGGCAGCCCGGCCCCGGGCAGGGCCTCCGGCGACGCCCTGATCGCCATGGAAGACATCAGCGCCAATACCCTGCCCGCCGGTTTTGGTTTTGAGTGGACCGGCACCGCCTTGCAGGAGAAACAGGCCAGCGGCAAGACCCCCATCGTCCTGGGGCTGGCGGTACTCTTTGCCTACCTGTTCCTGGTGGGGCTCTATGAGTCCTGGTCTATGCCGGCCGCGGTGTTGCTGTCGGTCACCGTCGGCATCCTCGGTGCGATGTCGGCCCTCTGGATCACCGGTCTGCCTAACGACCTCTATGCCCAAGTCGGCATCGTGGTGCTCATCGGGCTGGCGAGCAAGAACGCCATCCTGATCGTCGAGTTCGCCATGGACGAACGTCGGCAAGGTCGGACCATCCTGGAGGCAGCTGCCAATGCCGGGCGGCTGCGTATTCGCGCCGTGCTTATGACCAGCTTCGCCTTTATCCTGGGCCTGGTGCCCTTGGTCATCGCCAGTGGTGCCGGCGAGGCGAGTCAGCGTGGCGTCGGCACCGCTGTGTTCGGTGGCATGGTGGCCGCGTCCTGTGTGGGTATTTTTCTCATCCCCATGCTCTATGTCGTCTTTCAGCGTTTGCGGGAGAGGTTCCACGGCACGGCGGAGTAGGGCGCCAGCACCAAGCCCCACCAGGCCCGCGGTGGGGCGGTCAACGTGGCTGATGGTCCGCCCGGCGCTCACCCCCTCCGCTCGGAATAATGTCCCACGGGACTATTTGTCAAGCCCCGTGTGATTATATACCGAGACGGAGTTATCCGTTATTCTTGGCCAGGGATGTGTTGCGCCTCTTGAGAACAGAGGCCCGCCGTGCCCAACAGGAGGCACGCACGACGTCGCATCGAT
>WBZT01000059.1_pt1 | contig 93013 bp, 73 predicted proteins | sample 5204241 | NCBI WGS metagenome assembly WBZT01 (sample SAMN12344358, study PRJNA552823) | activated sludge metagenome | biome: Activated sludge suspended growth; feature: Nitrification reactor; material: Wastewater; isolation source: activated sludge from nitrification reactor of wastewater...
GTCGGTGAAGGCGAACTTCACCTCCACCAACGTCACCGCCGTGCGCGGCCGGATCGTCACCGCCCTCACCAATGTCCGGCAGGCCATGCGCAACGCGGGGTATGCCGATGGCTCCTGGACGCTCGTCGTGCAGGACTACCCCTCGCCGATCCCACCGGCGTCCGGCTTCCGCTACAGCCAATCTGGTTACACCCGGCAGAGCACCGGCGGGTGCGGCTTCTGGAACCGGGACGCCGACTGGGCCAATGCCACCGCGCTGCCGACGATCAACTCGACGGTGAAGTCGGCGGTGACCGCCTCGGGCATCGCCGGGGCGAAGATCCTCGAACTGCAGAGCGCCTTCAACGGCCGCCGCCTGTGCGAGAACACGGTCGGCCTGCTCGAGGAGAAGGGGCTGACCTCGTGGACCCAGGCCGGGGCCGTCGACAAGTCCGAGTGGATCGACCAGATCCGCACCGTGTCGACCCTCGGCAGCAACTACTACGTGCAGGAGTCCCTCCACCCCAACTACTGGGGCCAGCTCGCCGAGCGATCCTGCGTCCGGCAGGTATGGAACGGCGGCACCCCGCGCGGCGGCACCTGCACGATCTCCGGCAGCGGGCTGCTCGCCGGCGAGCCGCGGATGGCTCTGTCCTAGGCGCCGCGGGGACCCGCTCGGCTGAGCCCGGCGCCCGCACCGGACGTTCACCGGCGCACTCCCGGCGCCCGCACCGGACGCCGGATCAGCTGCCGCGGCAGAGGTCGAGCAGCTCGGACCAGGTGGCGATCTTGGTCCGCGTCCGACCCTTGCCCTCGCCGAGGGCGATCTCCGCCGCGTCGATCGTGCGCCAGTCGGCGAGCGTCGCCACGCGCGCGCCGCGCGCGGCCAACGCGGAGCCGAGGTCGACCGTCGGCTCGGAGGCTTCCGGGTCGTCACCGAGGTCCGCGAGGTCGGCGAGGTCGGCCAGCAGGTGACGGACTGTCTGGGAGGCGTCGGACTTGTTCGTGCCGATCACCCCGACCGGTCCCCGCTTGATCCAGCCGACGACGTACTCCCGCGGCTGCACGGCGCCGTCGGCGTCGACGACCCGGCCCTCGACGTTGGCGACGACCCCGCGCCCGGCGTCGAAGGGCACCCCCGGCAGCGGCACCGACCGATAGCCGATCGAGCGTAGGACCAACTGGACGGGCAGCCGCGACTGCTCGCCCGTGCCGACGACCCTGCCGAAGTCGTCCAGCCGGGTCCGCTCCACGACGAGCGCCTCGACCCTCCCGTCGCCCTCGATCGCCACCGGGCGACGCCAGAAGGCGAAGTGCAGCCGACGACGGGGGTTGTCGACGACCGTGGCCGCCGCCTCGCGGAGGATCTCGACGTTGGCCCGGGTGCGCCGGTCGAGGGCGGCCTCGTCGATGCCGTCGAAGGCGTCCGGGGTCACCGTGACGGCCAGGCCCAGCGTGTGGACGAGCTCGCGCAGCTCGACGGTCGTGAACGCGGCATGCTGCGGGCCGCGCCGGGCCACCACCCAGATGTCGTCGCACCTGTGCCGATGCAGCTCGGCGAGCACCGCGTCGGGCATGTCCGTGACCTCGAGCGACTCGGCCGTTTTGGCGAGGATCCGGGCCACGTCGACCGCGACGTTGCCGACCCCGATGACCGCCGCCGAGGAGACCCCCGTGAGGTCCTGGGCCGGGGCATCGGGATGGCCGGAATACCAGGCGACGAACTCCCGCGCCGAGCGGCTGCCGGCGAGGTCTTCGCCCGCCACGCCGAGCCGGGTGTCCTCGCTGGCTCCCGCGGCATACACGACCGCGTCGTATGCCGCGAGCAACTCCTCGCGCGTGGTGTCCCGGCCGAACTCGACGTTGCCGAAGAAGCGCACCGTCTCGTGGTCGAAGGTGCGGGCGAGCGCAGTCGCGACCGATTTGATGCTCGTGTGGTCGGGCGCGACGCCGTAACGCAGCAGGCCATAGGGCGCCGGGAGCCGGTCGACCAGGTCGACGCTCACCGGCACGTCGGTCTGACCCATGAGTGCCTGAGCGGCGAACAGCCCCGAGGGCCCGGCCCCGACGATGACGACCCGACGGGTCCGAGGTGCGGTCATGGGGGCCTCCCCGCTCGTGTACACGACGATGTGTCGGTCGCGAGCCTAGCGAGCCGCCGCGAGCTTCACCCGAGGAGCCCTCCGGGGAACCGACCGGCGATCTGATCGCTCACCTTCGCCAGCACCGGCCCGAGCACGGCGAGGATGAGCACGTATGCCGTCGCGACGAGCCCGACCTCGCGGTAGCCGGCGCCCACGGCCAGGCCGGCGATGACGATCGAGAACTCGCCACGCGGCACGAGGGTGAGTCCCGCTCGCAGGCGACCGCGACGGGCCACCCCGTCGCGGGACGCGGCATACCAGCCGGTGAGAGTCTTGCCCAGGATTCCGGCGAGGCCGAGGACGGCGGCCAGGCCGAGGTGTGGCAGCAGGCTGGCCGGGTCGGTCGTGAGGCCGAAGGTGACGAAGAAGATAGCGGCGAAGAGGTCGCGCTGGGGGCCGAGGATGCGCCGTGCCCGGCTTGCCAGCTGTCCGGGGATGGCGATACCGACGAGGAAGGCGCCCACGGCCGCGCTGGCGCCGAGCAGGTGCGTGGCGGCCGCCACGAGCAGGGTAAGACCGAGTACCCGCAACATGATCTGTTCGTCCGAGTCATGGCTGAGCAGAGCGCCCAGTCGATCGGAGGCCTTGGTCGCCGCCAGCAGTGCGAGCGACACCGCCCCAACCGCGAGAACGATGCCGGCGAGCGCCTGACCCGGCCCGCCGCCGGCGAGGACGACGAGCAGGATCGGCAGGAAGACCGCCATCGCGAGGTCCTCGAGGACGAGCACGGAAAGGATCGCCGGCGTCTCGCGGTTTCCCAGACGGTCGAGGTCGACGAGCAGCTGGGCGACGATGCCCGAGGAAGAGACCCAGACCAGTCCGCCCATCGCGACGGCAGCAGGCCACGGCAATCGAGCCAGGAGCGCGATGGCCAGACCGGGAACGAGGTTGAGCAGGAGGTCGACGACGGCCGAGGGTCGGTGTCGAGCAAGGCTCACGGACAACTCGCGGGGCGAGAACTCCAGCCCCAGGGTGAGCATGAGCAACAACACCCCGATCTCGGCCGCGACGGCGACGAAGCCATCCGACGCCGAGACCGGGGCGATGCCACCGTCGCCGAAGGCGAGCCCGGCGAGCAGGTAGAAGGGGATGGGCGACAGGCCGATCCGGCGGGCGAACAGGCCCAGGACCGAGACTCCGACCAGCAGGACACCGAGTTCGAGGAAGACCAGACCGAGATGATCCATCGCCGACGGTCACTCGTCGTCGGTCGGCTCGGGCACCGGTAGCGGGTCGTCCTCGGGTGACATGGCCAGCAGGTGCGCGAATTCGGCCAGACCGGCGCGGCTGCCGATGGCCACGACCACGTCACCCGCCTGCAGCCGCGCGAGAGGGCCGGGCGCGGTGCGTACCTGGTCACCGCTCACGATCGCGACCACAGAGCATCCGGTCCGGGTGCGGGCCTTGCTGTCGCCCAGCCGTCGCCCGTCGTAGCGACTCCCGGGGGTGATCTCGACCCGAGCGCTGAGCAGCCCGGGGACCTCCCGGGTGAGGTCGGCGAGGCGGGCGGTCACGCGTGGTGCACCCAGCAACTCGCCCACTGCACCGGCCTCGTCGGCCGTGAGCTCGACCCGGTGGGCCACTGCGTCCGGATCGTCGGTCCGATAGGCGAGCAGTTCGGCCGCACCGTCGCGCGAGACGACGATGGCCAAGGGAGCACCACTGGCAGTGGTGGCGTCGTAACGAACGCCCACACCGGGAAGGAGGGTCTCGAGGAAATCCACGCCACGATGACATCACATCCGGGACCGGGGCCCCAGCCCCTCGCATGAGCGGTCCAGAAGCACCCACAGCGGCCACCAGCGCAGGTCGGCGGCCGAGGGCTGCCCGCAAGGTCCATGACAGGAGGGTCCGGAGGCTGTTGAATTGTCGCCGTGAGCACGATCCGCCGCTTCGTCGTCGCCATCGGGGCCATCGGCGTGGTGACGATCCTCGGCGTCGCCGGCTACATGGTCCTGGGCTTCACCTTCCTCGAGGCGCTCTACCAGACGGTGACGACCGTGGCGACCGTGGGCTTCCGCGAGGTCCGCCCGCTGTCGACTGCGGGCGAGCTGTTCACGATCGTGCTCATCACCCTCGGGGTCGGGGTGGTGCTCTACAACCTCACCGTCATGGTCGAGACCATCACCGAGGGCGAGGTCCGCAGGTACTTCGAAAGGCGCCGGATGGACAAGCGCATCACCGCGATGAGCGGGCACGTGATCATCTGCGGTCACGGGCGCGTGGGCCGATCGGCCCGTGAGCACCTCAAGGCCATCGGGGCCAAGGTCGTCGTCGTCGACACCGAGGCCGAGCGGGTCATCCACCTCGAGGACCCTTATCTCATCGGCAACTGCACCCAGGACGAGGTCCTGCGTGCGGCCGGCATCGAGCGGGCGCGCGCCCTCATCGCCACCCTCGAGACCGACGCCGACACCGTCTACCTCACGCTCTCGGCCAGGGCGATCCGCCCCGATCTCGTCATCATCGCCAGGGCGCGCACGGTCGACTCCAAGGAGAAGCTCGTCCTCGCCGGGGCCACGCGGGCCGTCAACCCGCAGCTCATCGGTGGGCGCCGGATGGCCGCCTTCGCGCTCAACGCCCACGTCGCGGAGTTCCTCGACGTCGTCATGCACGACGAGGAGTTCGACTTCCGGATCGAGCAGGTGCGCATCCTCGCCGAATCGCCGCTGTGTGGACGCACCCTCGGCGAGGCCGACCTGGAGGCCGCCTCGGGTGTGCGCGTGCTCGCCTACCGGCCCGGACCGCGGCTGCCGTTCGCCCCGCACCCGCCGCCGGAGACGGTGCTCGCGGCCGGGTCGGTCGTCATCGTCTTTGGCACCATGGCCCAGGTCGACGTACTCACCGATCTCGGAGCCGTTCCGTCAGCGAGCGCGCCCATCGGCCCCGCGTCCGGCCTGGGGGTGCCGTCGTCGTCCGCCACCCCGCACGGTTCCGCCGTCCAGCCCGACGCAGCCGCAGGAGCCGGCGGGGCGACCGCGGCGGCGCGGAACTGAACCACCCGCGCCACGCGATTGCGGCGGTCGACGGTCAGGCAGGCTCGTCGAGCCCGCGCAGGACGAGTCCGGTCCTCAACTTGGGGGTGAAGAAGGTCGACTTCGGCGGCATGAGCAGCCCCTCGGCCGCCGTCCGCTGGATCTCGGCCAGGCTCGTGGGTCGGATGAGCACCGCGGCCGTCGCCTCTCCCCTGGCGAGCTCCGCGCGCACCTGATCCACCCCGTGCTGGTAGTCGACGAGGGCCCCGGTCCCGGCGAGGGTGTGCTCGAGCAGGGCCCCGTCGAGTTCCCGCACCCCGGCGAAGGCGCTCTCGCGCGGCACGAGCCAGGTCGCCTCGCCGTCGGGGGTGAGCAGGGCCAACCGACCGCGCGCGCGGAGTTCGGCGAGCAGGGACGCGCGCGCCGGTCCCGCGCCGGGCACGAGCTCGAAATCCCGGGCCAGCGCGTGCTGCAAAGCCTCGAGCGGTATGCCGCGCACGATCCGATGGATCGCCTCGATCGCGAGTTGGTCGGCGACGAGTTCGCCGACGAAGGCGAGGGTGTCCTCGGCCGCCGTGTCGGTGCGCCCGGTCCGGGCGCGGACCTCGTCGCGGTAGGCCCGGGCAACCCCGTAGCGGTGGTGGCCGTCGGCGATGAGGACGTCCGCGGCCCCGACGACCTCGGCGATGGCGGCGATCCTGGCCGGCTCCTCGACCCGCTCGACCGCGTGCTCCACCCCCTCGGCGTGCACGACGCCGAGCTCTTCGCCCGGCTCGGCGAGGGCGTCGGTGAGCCCTGCCCCGACGGCCAGCCCCCACACCGGCGAGAGGTTCGCCTGCGTGGCCCGGGTGAGGTCGAGCCGGTCGGTGGAGGCCTTGGGAGTCGTGCGCTCGTGCGGCAGGACCCGACCGGCGCCCTCGTCGACGACCTCGAGGCCCCCGAGGACGCCCACGAGCGCCCGGTCCCGACCGGTCGCGTCGCGGAAGGTCATCCGGTAGACCGTCACCGACGGCCGGGGATCCCGCACCAGGACGCCGTCGTCCTGCCACGCGCGCAGCAGGCGAGCGGCGGCGGCATACCGGTCCTCGCCGGGCGGCGCGACCGGGAGGTCGACGTGGACGATCTGGTGGGGATCGCGGGCACGGAGGGCGTCGGCGTCCTCGGACGAGAGCACGTCGTAGGGCGGCGCGATGACCGCGTCGAGGTCGGTGCCGACCCGATAGCGCCAGGCGCGGAAGGGACGCAGGCGCGGTCCGCGCGAGGTGCTGGGCATGGCCCGAGTCTAGGAGGGCCGCGCGGTGCCGAGATGTGAGCGACAAAGATGCGCGGTTTCGGCTGTCCGTGCTAGAATGTCCATGTATGCCGCGTGTCGATGATCGGTGGCGCTCCCCCTCGCGCCCTCCGGTTCGGGCCATGCCCCTGGCCTTTCGGCGCGCGGCATACTTCTGTCTGCGGCCGGCGGCCGCGTCGACGACGCACGTCCGCCGCTCACGGCCCCACGCGGGCGTGACACACTCGGAGCGCCATGGACTTCACCTCGCTCTATGACCACGGATTCGTGCGGGTCGCGGCCTGCACGCTCCCGGTCACCCTCGTCGACCCGGCCACCAATGCCGCATCGACGATCGCGGTCGCCCGCGAATGCTCCGCCGAGGGCGTCGCGGTCGCGGTCTTCCCCGAACTCGGCCTCACCGGCTACTCGCTCGAGGACCTCGTCCTGCAGGACGTCCTGCTCGACGAGGTCGAGGGCGCGCTCGACGAGGTGGTCGAGGCCAGCCGCGAGCTGCTCCCGGTGCTCGTCGTCGGCGCCCCGCTGCGGGCACGCGGCCGGGTCTACAACTGCGCGGTCGTCGTCCATCGCGGCCGGGTGCTCGGCATCGCGCCGAAGTCCTATCTGCCGACCTACCGGGAGTTCTACGAGAGCCGCCAGATCGCGGCCGGCGACGACTGCCGTGGCCTGACGATCTTGTTGCGCGGCAACGAGATCCCGTTCGGACCGGACCTGCTCTTCCGGGCCGCCGACGTGCCCGGCCTCGTCCTGCACGTCGAGGTGTGCGAGGACATGTGGGTGCCCGTGCCGCCCTCGGCCGAGGCCGCGCTCGCCGGCGCCACCGTGCTCGCCAACCTCTCCGGTTCGCCGATCACCGTCGCCAAGGCCCGGGAGCGGGCGCTGCTCGCCGAGTCCGCGAGCGGCCGCTGCCTCGCGGCATACGTGTATGCCGCTGCCGGGGAAGGCGAGTCGAGCACCGACCTCGCGTGGGACGGGCAGACGATGGTGTGGGAGGCGGGCTCGCTGCTCGCCCAGAGCGAGCGCTTCCCACACGGGCCGCGACGGTCGGTCGCCGACGTCCACGTCACCCGGCTCGTCCAGGAGCGGCTGCGCCAGGGGACCTTCGACGACAACCGGCGCACCCACGCCGCTCGCGTCTCCGGCCTGCGCGAGGTGGCCTTCGAGCTGGATCCCCCGCGGGTGGACCTGGGCCTGCGGCGGCCGGTCGCGCGCTTCCCGTTCGTGCCCGACGACCCCGACCGGTTGGCCCAGGACTGCTACGAGGCCTATTCGATCCAGGTGGCCGCCCTCGAACAGCGGCTGCGGGCGATCGGCCAGCCGAAGATCGTCATCGGCGTGTCCGGCGGACTCGACTCCACCCACGCACTCATCGTCGCGGCCCGCGCGATGGACCGGCTCGACCGACCGCGCACCGACATTCTCGCCTTCACCATGCCCGGCTTCGCGACCAGCGAGCACACGAAGGCCAATGCGATCGCGCTCATGCAGGCGCTCGGAATCACCTGGGCCGAGCTCGACATCCGCCCGGCCGCGCGACAACTGCTCACCGACCTGGGCCATCCGGCTGGTCGTGGCGAGCCCGTCTACGACGTGACCTTCGAGAACGTCCAGGCCGGGCTGCGCACCGATTACCTGTTCCGGATCGCCAACCAGCGCGGTGGGATCGTCCTGGGCACCGGCGACCTGTCCGAGCTCGCGCTCGGCTGGTGCACCTATGGCGTGGGCGACCAGATGTCCCACTACGGCGTGAACTCCGGGGTGCCCAAGACCCTCATCCAGCACCTCATCCGGTGGGTCGTCGACTCCGGACAGTTCACCGAGCAGGTCGGGGCGACGCTGCACTCGATCCTCGCGACGACGATCTCCCCCGAGCTCGTCCCGACCCGCGAGGGCGAGGCCCCCCAGGCGACCGAGGACTCGGTGGGCCCCTATGCCCTTGCCGACTTCGCGCTCTTCCACCTGCTGCGCCAGGGCCTGGCCCCCTCGACGATCGCCTTCCTCGCCTGGCATGCCTGGCACGATCCGGCGACCGGGGCGTGGCCGCCGGGCTACCCGGACGGCGAGCGGCCGGCATACGACCTCGCGACGATCCGGCACTGGCTCGAGGTCTTCCTCCGGCGATTCTTCGCCAGCCAGTTCAAGCGCTCGGCGCTGCCCAACGGGCCGAAGGTCGTGCGCGGCGGTTCCCTCTCGCCGCGCGGCGACTGGCGTATGCCGTCCGACGCGAGCGCCCGCGCGTGGCTCGCCGAGCTGGCCCGTAACGTGCCCGAGGCCTGAGGGGAGACGAACTGGCCGATGTCCGAGACGGAGCTCGCGGAGTATGCCGCGATCTTCGCCATCCCGACCCCCGGCGAGCTCGACGGGAGCGAGCCGATACGAGAAGCACATGATCGTGGTCGCGGATCTGGCAGCGGGCGATGAGGGCGCCATCGAGGATGCGCTCGGAGCCGCGTGGCAACGTGTGATCTCCGATTGCGGTACCAAATTGGTATCATCCGGTATGGCCATGACGCTACGACTGACCGACGAGGACGAGCGTGTCCTCACGTTGCTGGCCAAGGCGCAGGGCATCAGCAAGCAGGAGGCCACGGTGCGGGCGATCCGTGAGGCCGCGTCCCGGGGCGTGCACGAGGACCGCGTGCGTGAGCTGTCGGCGGCGGCCCGAGCCCGCTATGCCGACGTCCTCGACCGGCTCGGCCGGTGACCGAGTACCTCACGCTCGAAGACCTGCTCACCCTCTGCGCCGACCTCGGCGTCGGGCCGATCCGGGACCTGGGTTTGCTCGACGCGGCGGCACACCGGCCCCAGGCCGGACTCTTCGGCCGCCGTGCCTATCCCGACCTGGACACCCAAGCGGCGGTACTGCTGGAGTCGATCGTGGGCAACCACGCCCTCGTCGACGGTAACAAGCGCCTGGGCTGGCTCGCGACGGTGGTCTTCTTCGGTCTCAACGACGTCACCCTCGAGGCGCCCGACGATGACGCCTACGTACTGGTCCTGGCCGTAGCGCGCAGCGAGACGAGCCTCGATGACATCGTCGCAGCCCTGCGCTCCTGGCATTGAACAACTCGAGGGAGCGCACCGCCCTCGTTCAGGAGTACGAGCTGTCCGTCGACCGGGGGCGGCCGCGGCGCGAACCGCCGGTCGTCATCAGCATGGTCCAGAGCGCCTCGCCCAGGGCTGGCGATCCTCGTGGCGTCGCGGCATCGGACGCTCGCGGTCAAACGCTTGACCTGGCGAGATTTCATACCTTACGCTCGCGTCGTTCAATCGTTTGAGTGAACGAGGAGCGCATCGTGGCCTTCGACCTATTGACACGCATCGGCGGTGATCGGGCCATGCTGGGCGTCTTCTCCGAGGAGCGAGCCGTCCACGACTGGCTCGTGGTCGAGGCTCAGTTGGCCCTCGCGCTCGCGGATGCAGCTGTCATCGAGCCCGCATCCGCGGAACGTATCGCTGCCGCGTGCGTTCCGGAGACGGTCGATCGCGACCGCCTTTGGGTCGAGGCCGCCAACGTCGGCTACCCCATCCTTCCGCTGGTGAAGATGATCTGCGCCGCGGTGTCCGAGCAGGACGCGGCCGTCGTCCACTATGGGGCGACCACGCAGGACATCATGGACACCGCCCTGGCACTCCAGCTGCGTGACGCGGGCGCCCGCTTGATCGCCCTCGTCGACAGGTTCGGCACGGACCTTGCCCGCCTGGTGGAGGACCATGCCACGACCGTCATGCCCGGGCGGACGCACGCCCAGCAGGCGGTCCCGACGACGTTGGGCGCCAAACTCGCGGTCGTCCTCGATGAGCTCACCCGGCACCGGGAGCGACTGGTGGACGCGATTGAGGCTGCAGCGGTCGTGTCCCTGTTCGGCGCGGGAGGAACGGGGGCGGGGCTGGGCTCGGACGGTCCGGCAGTTCGGTCGTTGCTGGCGCGGCGACTTCGCCTGGGCGACACCTCGGTCCCCTGGCATGTGGCCCGAGACCGCGTGGTCGGTCTCACCGGAGCGGCCGCGCTGCTGGGGGCCACCTGTGCGCGATTCGGGCGCGAGATCATCGACCTCTCCCGGACCGAGGTCGGGGAAGTGGCCGAGGCGGATGGCCTGTATCGCGGTGCCTCCTCGACCATGCCGCAGAAGGCGAACCCCATCTCCTCCGAACTCGCCGTCGGCTGGGGCATCATGGCGACGGCACATCACGATGCGGCGTTGCGGGCCATGGAGGCCGGTCACGAGCGGGCGGCGGGGGAATGGCAGGCCGAGTGGCAAGCGGTGCCTGGCGTGCTCGTCGCGACCGCCGGCGCGCTCGCGGCAGTGGGTGACATCGCCGCCAACCTTCGCGTGTTCCCGGAACGGATGGCCGCGAACCTCGACCTCGACGGCGGCCGGATCATGGCCGAGGCGTACATGTTCGCACTCGCGCCGCACCTCGGTCGCGACCACGGTCACGAGGTCGTGTATGCCGCGGTCCGGCGATCGCGGGCCGAAGGAACCCCCCTACGAGAAGCGTTGCGGCTCAGCCTGACCGACGAGGTCTGGGCCTCGATCGAAAGCCACCTGCCCGAGCCGTCGTCATACCTCGGGACGACCAGCGAGATCTGTCGCACGGCGGTTGCCTCGTGGCGTGCCGCCACGGCGCAAGCCAGTTCACCGGCACCTGCTCATCCTGGGCTCCTTCGGGCTCCGGACTCTCACCCACATCAAGGAGAACAACGATGAAGTCCACCAAACGCTGGGTTGTCACATCCGGTGCCGTGCTCATCACGATGGCGATGACGGCATGCAACAGCGAGAGTCCGTCGACCACGGCGTCGACCGGAGGCTCATCTGGGACGGCCGCGGCCAAGTCGTACACGATCGGGCTGGCGAACCAGCAGGAGTCGGTCACCTTCCCGGCCGCCATCGCCAAGGGCGCCAAGGCCAAGGCGGCGGCGCTGGGGATCAAGGTCGTGGACCTCGACTCTCAGGGTGACCAAGCCAAGCAGGCCTCGCAGGTCCAGGACCTCATCGCCCAGAAGGTCGACGGCATCATCCTGGTCCCGCTCTCGCCCGGTCCCGCGCAGGCACTCGTCGACCAGGCGGCCGCGGCCAACATTCCGATCGGGACCGCGCACGGCTACGTCGGCGCCGACCGCACCGCGGAGAACCCCTACGCCAAGCTGAAGTTCGTCATCACCGAGGATGAGATCGGCGCCGGGGCAACCGCCGGTGACATGGCAGTCAAGGCGCTCTCCGGTGGAGGCAAGGTTGCCGTCATCACCGGTGCCGCGGGCTTCATCGAGAATACCAACCGGGTGACCAAGTTCAAGGCCGCCCTCGACGCCAAGGGCGGCTACACGATCGTCGCGACCCAGCCCGGGAACTGGACCAAGCAGGACGGTCAGAGCGCCTGCCAGAACATCCTCGCCGCCACGCCGGACGTCGGCCTGTTCTACGCGATCTCCGACGACATGGCCGTGGGTTGCGCCGCCGCCGTCAAGTCGGCCGGGTCGAAGGCGAAGATCATCGGCATCGGCGGATCGGCGACCGGCATCGCGGCAATCAAGTCCGGCGAGGTCTATGGCACCGTCTGCTACAAGCCCGAGGACGAGGGTGCGTCTGCCGTCCAGGCCATGTACGACGTGCTGACCGGCAAACTCACCGGCGCGCCGAAGACGAACTTCTACGACACCCCCGGGGTGACCAAGGACAACGTCGACAGCTGCACCCCGCAGTGGTGAGCGAGGAGACCCGATGACTATGACCCCGGACGCACCGTCAACACCGGCGCTCATCGCCGTCGAGGACGTCCACAAGAGGTATGCCAGTGGCACGTATGCCCTCCGCGGTGTGTCGATGGCGGTGCGCCCGGGGTCGGTCCACGGACTCGTCGGCGCCAATGGTGCCGGCAAGTCCACGCTCATCAAGATCCTCTGCGGTGCGCAGGGCGCCAACGCCGGGAACATGCGTTGGAAAGGCGCAGTCGTCGACTGGTCCGCGCCCGCCCAGGCGCTGGCGGCCGGCATGGCGACGGTCCAGCAGAACACGCCACTGGTGCCCACGCTGTCGGTCCTCGACAACGTCTACCTGGCCCGCAAGGAGAGTCCTCGATGGGATGCCGTCGCTCGGCGGGCCCAGCTGACGGAGCTCTCCGAGCGGATGGGCTATGCCATCGACCCGGACGCGACCGTCGCGGACCTGGCCGTCGGCCCGCGACAGATGGTCGCCATCATGGCTGCCCTGTCCCGCAATCCCGATGTCGTCCTTCTCGACGAACCGACGGCCGCTCTGTCCCCGACCGAGCGGGATGTGCTCTTCCGTGCCATCCGCCGGCTGCGCGACGACGGAACCACCTTCGTCTACGTCTCCCACTTCCTTGACGAGGTCATGGACCTGACCGACCACCTCACCGTGCTCCGCGACGGTCGAGTGGTGCTGGACTCTCCGACAGCGCAGATCTCCCAATCCGACCTCGTCACCGCCATCGTCGGCGAACGACTGGCCCGGATGGAGAAGACCACGCGCCCGGCCGACCGGGCAGTGGGCGAGCCGCTCCTCCAGGTGCGCCACCTGGCCTCGGGTACCAAGTTCGGCCCGGTGGACCTGACCGTGCACGCCGGGGAGGTGGTCGGCATCGCCGGGTTGCTCGGCAGCGGCCGCACCGAACTGCTCGAGGCGATTTACGGAGCAGACGGCGCGGCCAGTGGTGAACGCCTGCTCGCGGGGAAGCCACTGGGCGCAACTCCGCGATCGGCCGTCGCCGCAGGACTTGCGCTCGTGCCGGAGGACCGGGCCAGGCAAGGCTTCCTTCGCGATTGGGAGATCTGGCGCAACCTCTCGCTGCCCTACCTGCGTTCGCTGAGCTGGCGCGGGATGGTCCCGATCCGCTCCCGCGAGGAGGCGCTGGCCGACCGGGCCATCGACGACCTCGGCATCAAGGCCGAGAGCAGGGACATGATCGTCGGCGAGCTGTCAGGCGGGAACGCCCAGAAGGTCGTCTTCGCCAAGTGGCTCTACGGGCCCACCCGGGTGATCCTGCTGGACCAACCCTCGGCGGGCGTGGACGTCGGCGTCAAGGCCGAGATCATCCAGCTCGTGCGCTCACTGGCAGACCAGGGGCGCGGCGTCGTCATCGTCACCTCGGAGTTCGAAGAGCTCCTCACCTCCTGCGACCGCATCCTGGTCATGCGTCGTGGCCGGATCGTCGCCGACCGTCCCGCCGCCGACACCGACCTCCACGAGCTGACCGCCCTCGCCAGCGGACTCTGAGAAAGGCCCTCCCGTGTCCTCCACCACCTCGGTCCAGCGCTCCTCCCTGAGCGGCGCGAACTGGCGCAAACCCTTGGCGCCGCGCAATGCAGGGGTCGTCTATGCGCTCGTCCTGTTGGTCGCCATCCTCACGTTCACCTGCTCGGTCCAGGGCCGCCCGAGCTACCTGTCGAGCGTGAACGTCACGAACATCCTCGACCAGTCGGCGCTGATCGCCACGCTGGCCATCTTCATGACGGTCGTGCTCATCACCGGCAACTTCGACCTGTCCGTCGCGTCGACGGCAGCCTTGGCCGGGACGATCGCCCTCAAGCTCATCGACGGGTACGGCGTGGCGGTCGCGGTCCTCGTCGCGCTCGCGGTGGGTGGGCTGGTCGGCCTGGTCAACGGTGTGCTCGTCCAGAAGGTCGGCGTCAATGCGTTCATCGTCACGCTCGGCACGCTGACCGCGGTTCGCGGGATCGTTCAGGCCATCCTCGATGGTCAGAGCATTACGGCTGCCAACACGGCCCTCAACTCGTTCGCGACGGCCCACTGGGCCATGCCCATGTGGCTCGCCGGGGCGATCGGCATCGCGGCGATCGCCGGCGCGGCATACATCGTCGTGCGCAGTCCGGAGCGCGGCAGGAGCATCCTGTCCACCGGGGCACTCTGGTCCGGCGGGATCATCCTCCTGTTGGTGGCCCTGGTGCGGCCCAACCTGCTCAACGTCACCGTCCCGGTCTGGATCATGATCGTTCTGGCGATCCTCACCAGCCTGGTCATGAAATACACCGTGCTCGGGCGCAACCTCTACGCCGTCGGCGGCAACAGCGAGGCCGCGCGGCTGTCCGGGATCGACGTCGACCGCTACAAGATGGGCGCCTTCATCGTCAACGGTGTCGTCGCGGCGCTGGTCGGCATCCTGTATGCCGGCCGCTTCAACTCGGTCGATCCGACCGTCCTTACGGGTGGTGAACTCACGGTCATTGCCGCTGCGGTGCTCGGCGGGACGTCACTGTTCGGCGGGTCCGGGGTAGTTGCCAAATCGGTGGTCGGAGCGCTGATCCTCTTCACGCTCAGCAACGGTTTCAACGTCCTCAACATCGGCGCCAACTATCAGAACGTCGTCCAAGGTGGCGTGCTCGTTGCCGCGGCCGCCCTCTACACGGCCACGAGCCAGGGGGAGCGGCGCCAGCTGCGCAGTCGTTTCCGAGGCCGCAGCGGTGGCGCGGTGTCCCCCGGCGGATCGGCTGACGGCGCCCTGCCCGTCGCCCCGTCAGGGGGCTGACGACCTCGTCCCGCGAATGACGAACGGGCCCGACCACAGCTGCGGTCGGGCCCGTTCGTCGTCCCGGGCTGTCGAGCTCAGTCCGGCGGGAAGGACACGGTCGCGCCGGAGGCGATCGACGCGTAGCCGCACTCCACCAGCTGCAGGGTGCGCAGCGCGTCGGCAGCCGTCGTCGGAGCCGGAGCCAAGCCGGCGATCTCGCCGAGCAGTGCCCGCATCGGACCGGCGAAGGCGTCGGGGATCCATCGGCTCGTCACCGGATAGGGCACCCACCCGTCGGTGGGCAGCACGGCACTGTTCAACTCGACGGTGTCCGGCCGGCCGTGCGGGTAGTCGTAAAGAAGCCCGATCGTGCCCCGGATCGCCCCGTCCGAACCGTCGATTCGGAAGGTCGCGTGCTGGTCGCCCGTGTGGTTCTCGTGGTTGACCTTGACCAGCGCGGAACGTGCCCCCGGAAAGGTCAGCGTCGTCAGGGTTCTCGTCTCGCCGACCGCCAGCTGACCCGGGCGTCGGCCCGCGACACAGGTGACCTGCTGCGGGTCACCGAGGACGGCTCGGACGCTGTCGAAGTAGTGGATGGAGTGATACATCAGGTCGAGGCGGGGTGAGTTGACGATCCACGACCACGCCGACCAGTCGGTGATGATGTCCGTGTCGATCGTCATGTGCGTCACCTCCCCGATCCATCCCAGCTCGACCATCGCGCGGGCGGCGGCCATGCCCTCGCCGTAGCGCATCTGCTGGTTGACCACGAGCGACCGGCCGAGGTTCTTGGCCAGGGTGACCAGCTCCCGTCCGACCGTCGAGCTGGTTGCGAGCGGCTTCTGGGCGAGCACGTGCTTGCCGGCCGCCAGGGCCGCTCGCACGATGTCCGGCTGCGCTTCGGGGAAGACCGCGACGTCGACGATCTCGATGGCCTCGTCGGCGAGCATCTCCTCGAGGGTGTAGCTGCGCGGCAGCCCGAACTCCGCGCGCGCCCGCTCGGCCCGATCCGCGTCGAGGTCCGTGATGCCCAGGACGGGCAGGCCGGCAGCACGGTATGCCGGCAGGTGAGCCACGGTGGTGATGGCTCCGGCCCCGACCACCCCTATGCCCCGATGCAGGCCCGGGTCGATGGTCAGGTCGCAGGCCCTGGTGACGGGACGGAACAGATCGATCACAGCAGGAACCTCCGGATCACGGCTGGGCGCGCCGAGAGCACGCCCTTCCCCCATGACACCACTCCGTGATACAACTAGTCAATCGTTTGAACGAAAGTGAGGGCATCGTGGCCCACAACCGAGAGCTCGTCGTCCTGGGCCGGGCTTTTGAGGGGTTCGAGCGCTCGTTCGGCGCCCAGCTCGCCGCCCTCGATGGGCTGAGCGCGCGGCACGAGCTGATCGAGATCGGCGAGCTCGAGCGTCGGGTGGTCCACGGGGAGGCGACCATCTCTGGCGAGGCCGACGTGCTGCTCGTCATCACCGACTGGCTGCCGGCTCTCATCGCCGCGGGAGCCGTGCGGCCGTTGGAGCCCCTCTTCGGCGAGCGGGCACCCGACGGGTGGCCAGAGGCATGGGTGCCGGCGTTGCGCCGGCTGCAGGAAGGCCCGAATGGCCACAGCTATGGGATCCCATATCACGACGGCCCGATGCTCTTCCTCTACCGTCGCGACCTGTACGAGGACGATGCCGAGCAGGCCGGATTCGCGGAACGCTTCGGGTACCTGCTGTCCCCGCCGACGACCTGGACGCAGTTCGCCGACCAGGCATCGTGGTTCGACCGTCCCGAGCAGGGCCTGCGTGGGACGGTCCAGGCAGGCTTTCCCGACGAACACAACAACGTCTACGACTTCCTCATGCACCTGTGGAGCCGCGGCGGCGAGCTCGTCACGCAGCAGGGTCGCTCCGGCCTGGACACCCCACAGGCGCGAGCCGCCGTCGAGTTCCTCGCCGACCTGTGGCACGGCCGGTCCGTGGTCGATCCGGCGGCCGCGAGTTGGGACAGCGTTCAGTCGGGGATTCACTTCGCCGATGGGGAAGCGGCGATGATGGTCAACTGGTGTGGCTTCGCAGCGTTGGCCAGCGACCCGGCGTCCCCCACGCATGGGCGGATCGGGTGCGCACCCGTGCCGGGCGACGGCGACCCCGAGCACACTCCGGTGACCATGAACGCCTACTGGGTGCTCGCCGTCCCCGCCGGTGCTCGTGACCCCGAGCGAAGTGCCGAGCTGATCCGACAGATCACGACCCAGGCGATGGATGTCGTCACTGCCCTCTCCGGTGGGTCGGCGACCCGGTTGGACTCCTGGGCCGACCCCCAGGTGGCGGCGCTGGCGCCCTATTACGCGGTCCTTGCCGAGGCACACCGCAACTCTCGGTCGGTGCCCGTCGACGCGCGGTGGCCGCAGATGGCCGGCATCCTCAACGAGATGATGCGTCGGGTCGTCACCGATGGTGCGGGCGAGGCGGCCCTCGCGGCCGCTCATCGCCAGCTCGCGTCCTTGCTCGGCACCCCCTGAGGTCCCCGGGTGTACTTCCTCGTCACCATCCAGACGCAGCTTCCCGCCGACCTCGGCGACGAAGCTCGAGCCGAGCTGCTCGCCGCGGAGGCCGCCGCAGGTTCCCGGCTGCGTCGCGCGGGGGTCATCGAGCACATCTGGCGGCTGCCCGGACGGTTGGCGAACGTCGGTATCTGGTCCGTCCAGTCGGCGGAGGAACTGGACGCCGCGCTTGCGGATCTACCGCTGCATCGCTGGCAGGTGGTGCGAGTGGAGGTCCTCGCCGAGCACCCGTTGTCGCGTCTCAGCGTGGGGGAGCAGTCGACTCCCGGACGATGAGCTCGATGTCCTCGCCAACCGTGACCTCGATCGATTCGCTCACCGAGCGGGTGAGCAGCAGCTCCACCGCCTGCTCGCCGAGGCGGTGCAGGGGCATCCGAACCGTGGTGAGTGCGGGCGCCAGGTAGGCAGCCAGCGGGAGATCGTGCACGGCGACGATACTCATGTCCTCGGGGACGCGTAGATGACGGCGCCGCAGGGTGTCCAAGACCCCAATCGCCGAGGCGACGTTGGCAACGAACGCCGCGGTTGGTCGGACTCCGCGGTCCAATAGCTCGGCCATGGCGAGCGCCCCGCCTGCGGGGGTGTAGTCGGCGCCAACGGCCAGCTCCGGGTCGACGTCAATTCCCGAGGCCCGCAGTTGAGCGCGGTATCCCTTGGCTCGGCGGGCAGCCGTGTCGGCGTCCTTGGGACCAGCCACGTGAGCAATCCTCAGGTGTCCCAAGTTGACCAGGTGCGACACGGCCAGTCGAGCCGCCGCCGCGTCGTCCAGGACGATGTAGCGATTACCGTGCGGGCGTGGGTTCCGGTTGATCATCAACCAGGGCAACTTCTGCTCCAACAGCTGCGCCTGGACCCCGCGTCCCAAGCGACTACCAGCGAGCAGGAGGCCGTCCACCCGACCTGCGCCGAGCATCTCGATGTACTGGTCGCTCGTGGTACGCAGATCCTGGGCCGATCCGGTCACCAGCACGTAGCCATGGGCCAGCGCGGCCTGCTCCGCGCCGGCGATGATCTCGGCATACACGGGGTTGGCGAAGTCGGGAATGAGCATCCCGATCATGGCCGAGCGTGCGGTGCGCAGGCTGCGTGCTGCCGCGTTGGTCCGGTAGCCGAGCTCGCTCACGGCGGCGACCACCCTGGCCCTGGTCTCGTCACGAATAACCAGGGTCGGGTCCTGGTTGACGACTCGGGAGACGATCGCCTTGTCCACCCGAGCGCGTTGGGCCACGTCGACAAGCGTGACGCGTCCCGATCGGCGAGGTGGCATAAGCGTTGAGCCTAACGTCGCGCGGTTCCTACCGCCCAGTCGGACCGTGGTCGACCGGGCGGCAGACCGTCAGGAGTTGCTGCCTCGGTTCAGGCGGTGTGCCGGCGGCTGGACGAGTTCCAGCGTGATGTCATCGGGGTCGAGGAAGTAGCAGGTGAAGCCGCCCTCGTTGATTCCGGCCGTGATCGCCTGGGGCGCGGAGATGAAGCGCACGCCGGCCGCTCGGAGCCGCTCGTATTCGGCCCAGGCATCGTGGACGCAGAAAGCAAGGTGGGAGGCGCCCGGCCGGTAGCGGGCGTCGCCGAAGGGCTCGCCGCGTGGGACGAGGTACTCCACGAGCTCGAGATCGTGACTGGACAGCCCACGAGGCTGGCCGGGTACGGCGATCTGGGCGATCCGAAGATCGGCGTCGGGATAGCCCACCAGCCGCCGGGTGTACTCGTTGCGCTGGTCCTGCCGGTGGACGAGGGTCAGGCCGAGCAGATCGGTGTAGAAGGCAACCGAGGCGTCCATGTCGGAGACGGTGAAGGAGAAGTGCCAGACGCCGGCGAAGGCCAGGCCCTGGCCCTGCGCGTCCTGACCGTTGGGCGGCGTCATCGGCCGACAATCGCGTGGATGGCCGCGGCGATGTCCTGCGGCTGCGGGAGGACGGCCGCCGCGAGCTGGCTGGCGGCAGGGATCCGGCTGTCCCGAGCTCCCACCCGACGCGGGGGCGACTTGAGCGGCACGCCGGACTCGACCGCCCGCGCGATGACCTCTGCGCCGAACCCGCCGGTCACGTTCGCCTCGTGGACGACGAGCAATCGCCCGGTCCGCTCGAGGCTCGCGATGACGGCGGACGTGTCGAAGGGGTTGAGCCAGACCGCCTCGATGACCTCGGCCGTGATCCCGGCGCTACTGCAGGCGTCGACCGCCTCTTCGACGGCTCGCGCTTGTTTGCCCCAGGTGACAATCGTGAGATCTTCACCCTCACGGCGAACCCGATGTCCACCGATCGGGGCGACCTCTTCCCCAAGGACGACCCTCGCCTTGTCCCCGGCATACAAGGTGCGGTTCTCAATGACGACAACGGGGTCATCGCTCGCGACGGCTGACCGGGTCAGGTCGTAGGCGTCCTGCGGCAGGGTCGGCATGGCAACCCGGATGCCAGGCACGTGAAGGAGGAGCGCCTCGAGGTTCTGTGAGTGCTGGGCACACGCCCCCGGGGCATTGCCCTGCTGGGTGCGGATGGTCAGCGGCGCGGTGAGTCGACCCTCCGACACGTATCGGACATTGGCAGCCTGGTTGACGATCTGGTCGAACGCCACGAGCATGAAGTCGATCCACATGATCTCGACGATGGGGCGTCGCCCGAACATCGCGGCACCGACCGCCGCCCCCAGCATTGCCGTCTCGGAGATCGGCGTGTCGAAAACTCGGTTCCCGTAGACCTTCTGGAGTCCGCGGGTGACTCCGAAGACCCCGCCGGGGAGGGCCACGTCCTCGCCGTAGAGAATCGCCTCGGGATACTCGTCGAGGCTTCGGGCGAGGGCTGCGTTGATGGCCCCGCCATAGGTGAGCTTGGCGACCTCAGGCATAGAGATGCTCCGTCACGGTCATCGGGTCGGTCAAGGGGTCTGCGAGGGCACGCCGCGATGCGGCCGACATCTCGGCGCGGGCGCGACGCTCGACCTCCGCAAGGGCGTATTCGGACGCGCCGGCCGCGCGGAGCCCGCGGGTGAGCCGGACGATCGGTTCATCGGCCTGATCGGCTTCCAACTCGCCCTCTGGACGATAGTGCTGGACATCGCCGATGTAGTGGCCGGTGATCCGGCGGGTGCGCGCCTCGATGAAGCTAGGTCCCAGGCCGTGCTCGGCGTTTCGGACCGCGAGGCCGACCGCGGCCGACACCGTGTCGCAGTCGTTGCCGTCGATTCTCACCGCGGGGATGCCCAGGGCCGTGGCGCGGGCCGAGAGATCGGGATTGCGCACCATGTCGGCGATGGGAGTCAGCTCGGAGTACTTGTTGTTCTCGCAGACGAAGATCACCGGAAGGCTCATCGCAGCAGCGAGGTTCATGGACTCTGCGACGGCACCCTGATTCATGGCGCCGTCACCGAAGACCGTCATGGCGACCCGCCCGGATCCGTCGTAGCGGGCCGCGAGAGCAGCGCCGACCGCGAGTGGGGCACCGGCACCGACGATCGAATTCTCGCCGTGGAAGCCGTACTGCGGAGCGGAGAAGTGCGCCGAGCCCCCACGGCCACCGTTGACCCCCGTGCGTCGATACAGGAGCTCGGCGAAGATTGCTCGCGACGGGACTCCTCGAGCGAGCGCCCAACCGTGGCCTCGGTAGGTCGTGAAGAGTGCGTCCTGGCGCCGCAGACACCGGGCGGCACCCACGGGAATGGCTTCCTGGCCGTTCTCGAGGTGGACCGAGCCCACGATCTCGCCGGACAGCCGTAGCTCGTAGACCTTCTCTTCCAGTGCGCGGATACGCCACATCGCGTGGAGGTTGGCGAAGAGTTGCCGCTGGTTCATGCAGGTCTCCCTGTTGCGGTGATGGTCATCAATCCATCTCCAGTCCGCCGTCGACGTTGACTGCTTGCCCGGTCACGAAGGACGCGAGATCGCTTGCCAGGAACGCCACAACTGCCGCCAGCTCAGCGGGTTGCCCGATCCTGCCCATCGGTGTTCTCGCGCCGAGTTCGTCGAGGTAAGCCCGGCCCGCCCCTGGACCGAACTCTCGGTCGCGGTCGGCCATGATCCCGTTCCACATGGCGGTCATGAAGACCCCGGGGCAGACGGCGTTGACCCTCACGGTCGGGGCGTAGGCCAGTGCCGCCGACTTGGTGAGGGACAACAGGCCCGCCTTGCTCGCGGCATAGTGCATCGCGTTCGGTCGACCGGACCTCCCCGCGACCGACGCGATGGTCACGATGCTTCCCCCGCCTGCGGTGACCATCGCCTCGGCGGCCGCGCGGGTCGTGTGGAACACCCCCGTGAGGTTGACGTCGATGATCCGACGCCAGTCGTCATCGGACACTTCCTCGGGAGGCTGGGTGCGCATCACCCCCACGGCGTTGACCACGATGGAGACGGCGTTCCCTCCAGCGAGCTTCGCTGCGTCCGCGACCACATCGCGACATCCGGCGGGCACCGACAGATCTGCGTGCAGCGCGTGGGCGGTGCCCAGCTTCGCCACTCGCTCATGTGCGCCGTCAAGGGCGGCACCGGGCAGGTCAGCAAGGATCACCGTTGCGCCGCAACGGGCCAGCATCTCCCCACACGCAGAGCCCAGCCCCCCACCACCACCGGTGACAAGCGCGGCCCGACCCTCGAGGTCGATAGCGCCAGGAAGCGCGTGACTGCCCACCGTGGTCTCCGGTCGTCGCATTCAATCGTTTGAATGATATTAGCCAAGGGCCCAGGGCAGGTCAAGCTTGCGGCCGTGTCGATCACGCCGGCCCGCGACCGTTGGTCGGGGTCGACGGCGCCCGGCGCCGAGAAGTTGGCGGACTATCGGTCCCGGGACACCACCGTCGAGGGATCCGGTAGGCCGGTGTCCGTTTCCGGGCCAGGAGGGGCTAGGAGAGCGGGTTCCAGCGCACCGAGAGGACGAGGCCGGCCAGGACGAGCAGGGCGGCCACCGCTGCGAAGTAGGCGGTGATCTCGATGTGCTCCTGCTGGAGGATCACGTCGCGCGGCAGGTCGTGGAGCACCTGGGTGAGTTGGCCGGCGTCGGCGGCCGAGTGGTAGGACCCGCCGGTCGTCGCCGCCACGGCTCGCAGGGTCGGCTCGTCGACGACGAGGAAGTTGCGCGGCACCGCGCCGCCGCCGAGGCCCTGGTTGCCGGGGCTTCCCGGACCGGTCTCCCCAAAGGCGTCCCCGCCGAGCTGGGCGGCCGAGCACACGAGCGAGGTGGGATTGGCCGTGCCGAAACCGATGGGATAGACCCGGATCCGGCGCTCCGCGGCGATTGTCGCAGCGTCGACCGGCAGCACCCCGCGGGTGTTGGCACCGTCGGTGAGCAGGACGACGATGTCGGACACATAGCCCTCTGAGGCACCGGGCGGCGGCGTGGTCGGCATCGCGGGAGGCGTCGTCGTGCGCCCGTTCTGGCCACTCGGGGTGGGCACGTCGCCCACCGGGTCGACCTGGGGATTGACGGCGGCGATCGCGTCGACCGAGGCGAGCACGGCCGCACCGATCGCCGTCCCGCGGCCCGTGGCGACCGAGTCGAGTGCGGTGAGCAGCGTGTCGCTCTCGGTCGTCGGCGGCACGACGAGCGCGGCGGAGCCGGAGAAGACGACCAGCCCGATCCGTGTCCCCGCGGCTTGGTCCTCGACGAAGGACCGGACGGCCGACTGCGCCGCGGCCAGCCGGTTGGGCGAGACGTCGGTCGCACACATCGAGCGGGATACGTCGAGCGCGAGGATGATCGAGGTCCGCGACTGGGGCACCGCGACCATCGCCTGCGGTCGGGCGACGGCGAGGGCGAGCAGGGCGGTCGCCACGAGGAGCAGGGCCACCGGCAGGTGGGGTCGCCAGCGCGCGCGGGGCGGCAGGGCGGCCCGGACGAGATCGAGATCGGGATGGCGCACGGCATACCGTCGACGGCGGCGCAACTGCCGCAGGTATGCCGCGAGCAGCACCACCGGGAGCGCGAGCAGGGGCAGCGCGAGCGGCCAGGCGAAGGACACCTAGACCACCCGCCCCGTCCGCGCGACCGAGATGCCGGCACCGGCGACGAGCAGGAGCAGGGCTGCCGCGGCGACAAGGGCGCCGACGTCGGTGCGCACCTGGGTCGTCGTGAGCTCGAGGTCGACCTGGCCGTAGACGTCGGCGAGGGTCGCGGCGTCCGGGGCACCGAGGTAGTGCCCGCCGGTGGTCTCGGCCACCTCGCGCAGCACGGTCTCGTCGAGGGTCGTCGAGGTGGTGAAGCCGTCGACCTGCACGGTCGTGCCGTCCGGGGACCCGAGCCCGACCGTGTCGATCCGCACGCCGGCCGTGCCGGCCAACCGGGCGAGCGCGAGCGGGTCGATCCGCGAGGTGTCCTCCCCGTCGGAGACCAGGACGATACGCGCGGAGCCGAAGTGGCCGATGTCGAGGTCGTCGACGCCCGAGCGCAGCTGCTCGTCGGTGATCTTCACCTTGCCGCCGGAGATGGCCTGGAGCGAGGCATAGATGCCCTGGCCGAGCGAGGTGCCACCCTGGGCCTTGAGCCGCCCGAGGGCGGCGAGCACGTCGGCCTGGGTGGTCGTCGGCGCCTGGAGGACCACCCCGCTGTCGGCGAAGGACACGACCCCCACCCGGATCGTCGGCGGCTGCGCCTGGACGAAGGAGCTGGCCGCCGCCCGGGCCGCCTCGAGCCGGCTGGGAGCGAGGTCGGTCGCCCGCATGCTCGTCGAAGAGTCGATCGCGAGAATCACCGTGCCCTCGCGGTGCAGGTCCCCGACGGTGGCCTGCGGGCGCGCGGCCGCGACGACGAGCAGCGCGAGGGCCCCGAGGAGCAGACCGCCGGTGAGCCGGCGGGAGGGGACTGCCGAAGACCCGAGACCCAGCTCGCCCAGGGCGCGGCGCCGCAGCGCCCGACGCGCGCGCAAGCGCCGCTCGGCGAGGACGAGCGCGGGCACGAGCAGCAGCCCGAGCAGCACCCACGGCCAGGCGAAGGTCATCGGTGCCACCTGCCTCGCAGGTGGGCCATCCGCACGAAGGCCGCGACGAGATCCTCGTCGGTCGACACGACGTGCAGCGGTATGCCGGCCCGCGCCACGGTCTCGACGAGCCGCTGCTGCCGGGCGATCGTCAACTCCCGCAGCCGTTTCCGGAAGACCGGGTCGCCGGTATCGACGAGCACCTGCTGCCCGGTCTCGGCGTCCTCGATGGCGACGAGACCGGCATCGGGCAGGTCGCCCTCGGCCGCGTCGACGACCTGGACGGCGACGACCTCGTGCCGGCGGGCGAGCAGCGTGAGCGAACGCTCCCAGCCCGGCCGGGTGACGAAGTCGGAGACGACGACGACGAGCGAACGGTGCCGCGCCATCCCGGCGACGGCGCGCAGGACCGGCCCGAGGTCGGTGGGCACATGCGAGGGCGGCGGGTCCGCCAGCAGGGCACGCGCGATGGCGAGCACCTGGGCCCGCCCGTGCCGCGGGGGGATGGTCACCTCGACCCCATCGCCGAAGAGCACCGCGCCGACGCGGTTGCCCCCGCGGGCGAGGACGAGGGCGAGGGTCGTGAGCAGGTCGGTCGCGGCCCGGCGCTTGGGTCGGGCGGCCCGGCCGAAGCCCATCGAGGAGGACCGGTCGAGGACGAGCCAGGCGGTGAGCTCTCGGTCCTCGGCATAGGTGCGGATGTGCGGCACGTCGGTGCGGGCGGTGACGTTCCAGTCGAGGTGGCGCAGGTCGTCGCCGGGCTCGTATTCGCGCAGGTCGCGCAGGTCCACGCCTTCGCCGCGCAAGAGCGTGCGATAGTCGCCCTGCAGGCGCCCGTCGAGGCGTCGCAGGACCTGCCACTCCAACCGCCGCAGGAGTCGCTCGGGGGTGTCGGGACGGGCCGGCGCGGCCCCGCCCGCGCTCAACTCGGTCGCTGGTACCACGCGGGATCCACGGTGGGCGGAACGACCGGGGTATGCCGTTCACGCAGCGGTTCCTGCGGGACGGGGACGGCGGCGAGGATCGGGCCGAGCAGGTCGTCGGCCGACACGTCGTCGGCGAGGGCCTCGTAGGTGAGCACCATCCGGTGCCGCAAGACGTCGGGCGCGAGCTCGCGGGCGTCCGGCGGGATCACGTAGGTGCGCCCGCGCAGGTAGGCCAGAGCCCGGGCGGCCAGGACGAGGTTGATCGAGGCGCGCGGGCTGGCGCCGAAGGAGACGTAGCGAGCCAGCTCGGGCAGGCCGACGCTCGCCGGATCGCGGGTCGCGGTGGCCAGCGACACGGCATACCCGATGATCGCGGGGTCGACGTAGACCCGGTCGACGGCGGCCTGCAGCTCGCGCAGTCCGGCGGCGTCGAGCGCGGCCGTCGGCGGCGGGACGGAGCCGATCATCCGGTGCACGATGACGAATTCCTCGTTGCTCGAGGGATAGCCGACGAGAACCTTGAGCATGAACCGGTCGACCTGCGCCTCGGGCAGCGGATAGGTGCCCTCGGACTCGATCGGGTTCTGGGTGGCCATGACGAGAAACGGATCGGGCGCGGCGAAGGTCTCCCGCCCGATCGTCACCTGCCGCTCCTGCATGACCTCGAGCAGCGCACTCTGCACTTTGGCCGGGGCCCGGTTGATCTCGTCGGCGAGGACGAGGTTGGCGAAGACCGGCCCGAGGGAGACTTGGAAGTCGCCGGTCTGCTGGTTGTAGATCCGGGTCCCGACGACGTCGGCCGGCACGAGGTCGGGGGTGAACTGGATCCGCTTGAAGTCCACCCCGATCGCCTGGGCGAGGGTCTTGATCGCCATCGTCTTGGCCAACCCCGGCACGCCCTCGACGAGCAGGTGACCCCGGGCGAGCAGCGCGACGAGCATCCGCTCGAGCAGCTGGTCCTGCCCGACGATCGTCTGTTTGACCCGGTAGAGGGTGTGCTCGAGCGGATGCGCGTCCGGCTCCGGCGGCGCGGCCGGCGCGGGCACCGGATCGCTCGGGCGCGCGGTCTCGGGCGGCGGGGCGACGGTCATGGGCTGCTCCTGCTGCTGAGGGGGACGTGGGTCAGATGGCCGGCCCGCCGGCGGCGCCGCCTGCGGTGGCGATGGGGACGGCGAAGCCGATCCCGACGAAGAAGGGCTGCTTGGCCGGGTTGGCCAAGGCGGTCACGATCCCCACGACCCGCCCCTGGCGGTCGAGCAGGGGTCCGCCGGAGTTGCCCGGGTTGACCGCGGCGTCGAACTGGATGAGGTCCTCGATCGTGCCCCCGGCGGCGAGGTCGATGGTCCGGCCGGTGGCCGAGACGACGCCTGCGGTGAGCGAGGCGGTGAGGCCGAGGGGATGGCCGACTGCGAAGACCGGGTCGCCCACCCGCACGCCGCCCCCGAGGGTCGCCGGGGCGATCACCTGGGGGGTCGCGTCGGGCACGAGGACGGCGATGTCGGTCTCCGGCTTCGCGGTCTGCACCGAGGCCCTGGCATGCGTGCCGTCGGCGAAGATCACGGTGATCCGCGCGGCTCCGGCGACGACGTGGTTGGCGGTGAGGATCCGTCCCGTCGCGTCGACGACGACACCCGCCCCGAGGCCGTGATCCCCCGGCGCCGCTGTCGCCGAGCCGGTGGCCGGCGTGGAGTCGGTCTGGATGACCACGAGACTCGGCCCGATCGCCTGGTATGCCGCGCTCGCGTCGCTCGGCGCGCGGGCCGCCTGGTCGACGGCCCTGGTCGCAGCCGACGCCGCTGCCGAGGCGAGGGCCGACGCGGACGGGGGTGGCGGCATACTGCGCACCTGGACGAGGGCTGTGACTGCCAGGCCGAGACACACCGTGAGGACGAGGCCGAGCACCCACCACCGCCGCACGAGGGTCAGCCCACGCCCGCCGAGCCACTGCAGCCGCGAGGGCTCGGGTGGAGCCGGTGCCGGAGGCGGCGGCGTCGGGCGTGGCGGCAGCGGGGCCATTGACCGAGGGTATGCCGTGTGCCCGGCGGCGTCGTCACCTCTGCGCGCATTCATCGGTTCCTCACAGGTTCGTCCGCCGGCCCGCCGGCCCCCTCAGCCCTCGTCGTCCTCCGGTTCGGGCGGGGCCTGCGCGCCGGCGCGTTCGTCCCGCTCGGCCCAGTCGAGCAGGGTGTCCAGCCGGTATGCCGTGTCGTCGATGCCCGCGTGCAGGTCGCCGAGCGCGGCATAGCGGGCGGGGACGGTGGCGAGGGTGAGTTCGCGCGGCTGCACGTCGGGGACCTCCTCCCACCGGATGGGGGTCGACACGGTGCCGTCGGGCACGCCACGCACCGAATAAGCCGAGGCAATCGTGTGGTCGCGGGCGTTCTGGTTGTAGTCGACGAAGACGACGTCGTCGGGCCGGTCCTTTCGCCACCACGTGGTGGTGACGTCGGACGGCATACGTCGCTCGATCTCGCGGGCGAAGGCGAGCGCCGCCCGACGCACGTCGGCGAAGCCCCACTCGGGCACGATCCGCACGTAGACGTGCAGCCCGTTGCCGCCGGAGGTCTTGGGGAAGCCGGTCATCCCCAGCTCGTCGAGCACCTCGTGGACGACGTCGGTCACGGCCCGCACGCGGCGGAAATCGCACTGCGGCATGGGATCCAGGTCAATCCGCCATTCGTCCGGGCGGTCGACGTCGGCCGCCCGGACATTCCACGGGTGGAACTCGACGGTCGACATCTGCACCGCCCAGATCACCGACCCCAGCTCGGTCACCCGCAATTCGTCGGCCGTGCGCCCCCACCGCGGGAAGGACAGCCGCACGGTCTGCAGCCAGGGCGGCGCGCCGTGCGGGATCCGCTTCTGGTGGACCTTCTCCCCCGCCAACCCCTCCGGGAATCGATGGAGCATGCACGGCCGGTCGCGCAGGGCCCGGACGATGCCGTCGCCCACCGCGAGGTAGTAGCGCGCGAGGTCGAGCTTGGTCCAGCCGTGCGCGGGGAAGTAGACCCGGTCGGGGTTGCTCACCCGGACGATGCGCTCGCCGACGGTGAGTTCGACGGCGGGGCTGGTCCCCTTGGCGGCCATCCCCGCACGTTATCCCGGCTGCCGTGCGGCTCGGCATAGGGGAAAGCCCAGGAAAGCCCGGGGGACAGCACGAGCGGCCGCCAGCAGGGGGTCCGGCAGCCGCTCGTGGTCTGTGGGGGAGGTCAGTCCCGCATTTCTTACTCTAGCGCGTTGACCTCGTCGGTGATAGCCGACACGGCCTCGGGGCCGATCATCCCGCCGGCCATCATCACGGCCTGCTCGGCCGGCATGACCGCGGCCATCTCGAGCATCGGATTGGAGGTGAGGCCCGGGGCGTGCTTCTCCATGATCTCGACCACCACAGGGTCGGTGAGCAGCTCGCCGAGAGTGGTGATCGACAGGTCGTACTTGGCCATGGTCCCGCACCTTCCGTACCCGGGTTACCGATGGGTACGAATCCTGCCGCACCCGCGTGGCAAACGCAAAGGCAGCGCGGAGGCCGCCGTATGCCGCGTGCTCAGGACTGCAGCTGGATGGTCTGCCAATTGGCGGGGAAGGGCTGCTTGCTCCCGTCACCCCGGGCCGGATTGCTCGAGTACATCCCGTAGCTGTCCGCCCCCGGCACCCGGTCGCTGAGGTCGAAGTTCACCCCGAGGACCGTGCGGGCGCCCACCGGGCCGGGGATCTTGGTCGCCGACCAGGGAATCCGCGCCTCGACCCGGTAGCCGCCGGACACGAGCGCCACCCAGGCGGTGGCCGCCGGTTCGACCGCCCCGACGGCGAAGCCGCTGCCGGGGTTGGCCGGGTTAATCCGGTTGACGACCACCTCGGCGGCGCCCGGAGCGGCGGGCACCCCGATGATGTAGTGCCCGTCGGCCGGACCGATCCGGTCATTGGCACCGAGCGCCCGCGGGTCCGGACCGAGCTCGAAGCTCACCGAGTCGCCGATGAACCGCTTGCTCGGCGTCGGCTGGTCGGCCGGAGTGACCACCGGGTCGGTGACCTCCGCGAGCAGGTAGAGCGCGTCCTGGTCCCACATCGCCCGCCAGCTCGCCGACACCCCGCTCGCCGAATAGCCCGTGCCCGTCCAGATCCGCACGGTGCACGGATAGGTGGCCCGGCCGGACCATTCGCCGATCTGTCCGTCGACCGTGGCCGTGCCCGACCGGGCGGTGAACACGGGGGCAGTGAGGACGACCGGCGTCGGCGAGGTCTGCCCGGGCCCGGGGGGCGGCGTGGGAGTCGGCCGCTGGCTCCACAGGTAGCCCCCGGCGAGAGCCGCCACGAGAACCGCCGCGCCCACGGCATACGGCCAGGTCCGCCGTGGCGGTGGCGGAGGTGCCGTCGCACCCCCACCGGGCGGCGAGTATGCCGTCTGGCCGGCGGGGGGCGGGGCGTAGGTGGGCCGCTGTTGGGCCGCCCACGGCGGGTTCGCGGGTGGTGCCGGGCTCGGCGGAGGGGCCGCGGCAGGCAACGGTTGGGTCGGGGGTGCGGTGGGGACCGGCTGCGTGGGCACGGGCGTTGCCGCGGGCGCCGGCGGGGGTGTGGACACCGGTGTGGCAGCGGGCGCCGGTGGGGGTGGGGGTGGCAGGACGGGGGCGTGGGCCGCGCCCGCCACGGGGGTCACCGCCGTCGCCGGCGGCAGGTCGAAGATCCGCCCGTCGCGCGCCCGCAGGTAGAGCACCGGCGTGCCCCACTCGACGTCGTTGTCGGAGGCGAAGACGCCGAGCCGGGCCTGGGCCAGCGCCGCGTCGATCGGGTAGTTGTCGGCGAGTGCGGCGTAGAAGTCCTGCGAGAACAGTTGCGCGGCAACGTCGGTGATTTCGAACTGCATGGCCACGACGGCCGGCAGGCCTTGCTGGACGAGCGCCTGGGCGACCCCCGAGAACGGATCCGTGCTCGACTGACGGGCACCCTCGCAGGCGTTGAGGACGGCCAGGCGCAGGGTGCGGAAGTCGTGCAGGAGGGTGCCGAGGTTGCCGCCGGAGACGAGATGGCTCTGGCCCTGCCCGTCCTCGAAGGCGAGCATCCCGTCGCCGGCGACCGGGTCGAAGCCCCCGTGGCCGATGAAGTGCAGGACGTGGTAGTCGGCGCGGCGCAGGGCCGACCGGAGGCCGGCCAGGGTCGCGCCGGGCAACGGGTCGACGACGACGAGGCCACGGTCGTGCAGGCCCTGGAGGGCTGCGGTCACCCGCGCGACCTCGGCGGCCGTGTCGAGGGTCGCCAGGGTGCTCGGGCTGCTCACCGCGAGCAGGACGCGAAGCGGCGGGGTAACGGTGAGCGGGGGGACCTCGCGCGGCAGGTCGAGATAGCGGACGATCGGGGTCTGCCCGGACAGGACGAGAAAGCGGCCCAAGCCGGTGGCGTAGAGGTACTCCCAGGGGACGTCGCCCAGCGAGGGAACGTCGGTGAGCCGCAGCCTGATCCGCAGACCCTTGTCGAGGGACTCGGCCTGGTCGAGAGAGCGCCGGAAGCAAGTGCCGACCTCGCCGGCGAAGACCGCGTCGTAGAGCTTCGTGCCGAAGTCCTGGGCCGTGCGTTGCTGCGCCGAGTCGAGGGCCCGCACCCCCGAGCGGGTGCGGCCGAGCTTGAGGATGACGTTCTCCAGGTCGACGCCGCCGACCGGCATACGGATCGTCGCCGAGGCCTCCCCCTTGGGCGAGTCGAGCACCCTCGCGAGGAAGGCGCCATCGGCCGCGGGCGAGAGCTCGAGGTCGAAATCGAGGTAGTCCGGGGTGCGGGGCATCTCGTCCTTCTCTCTCAGCCGGCCAGCTCGAGGCGCAGGTCCGGGTGACCGTAGTAGACGTAGGCGAGCGGGGTGGTCTGGGTGTGTCCGGGGATCTGGGAGAAGCGGGCTCGCAACCGCCGCAGGGCCTCGCCGACGGTGAGCCCGTCACCGAGGGTGTAGCGGTAGAAGTCGACGGCCATGTCGCGGGCCAGTTCGTCGTCGACCGACCACAGGGGTGCGACGAAGCCGCGAGCACCGACGGACAGGAAGGCCCGAGCCAGTCCTCCCTGGTCGCCGAGCAGATCGGTGCCCGACTGGGCGAGCTGGCAGGCGTTGAGGAAGACGAGAGGTGCTCCAGCCTCGGCCAATTCCCCTCCCAGGACGACGAATTCGTCGATCCGCAGGGCCGAGTCGGACAGCACGATGCCGTTGGACGCGGGATCGTCGGGATCGACGCCGCCGTGGCAGGCCACGTGGAGGACCTCGGTCGCCACCGGACCCGCGGCATCGGCGAGCCGTCCACCGAGGAGCTCCGTGAACTCCTCGAGGGTCGCCGACAACCGGACGCAGGGGTAGCTCTCGCCCAGGGCCTCGCCCTCCTGCTCCGCGAAGGGCAGGGCCCGGGTCCCGTTGCGCGAGTGGTAGTCACCGACGACCAACGCCACCCGCCGGACCTGTATGCCGTGCTCGGGCGCCACCGGCGGGCGCCGGGCGCCATCCGGGGCCAGCGGCCCCGCGGGGGTCCAGCGCCCGACCTGGCACTGGGCGCCGAGGACCTGGGGGGCGAACTCGTCGACGAGGGTCCGGTCGATGATCCAGGCCTTCTCGGTCGAAGCCAGCTCCCACGGCACATGCGGTTCGGCCGCAACGAGCAGGACGCGAGGGACCCGACCCTCACCCTTCGCCACCAGCCAGACCGTCGTGAGCGCGGTCCAGAAGGCCACCGGGGTCGCGCCGGAGATGGTCCGGGCGATGCCCTGGATGCGGTCCTCGGCCGCAGCGGTGCCGTCGGCATCGCTGACGACGGCCACGGCCTTCAACGCGAAGGCCTGGGCATTGCCGGTCGGCAGCTCGGTCGCCACCGGCTCGTCGGGCAGGTCGAGCGGATGCGGGCTCGTGAAGGTCCAGACGAGCCGCCCCGGCCGCGCGCCCTCGGCGATGGAGACGGTGAGGTCGACGGCGGCCGTCTGGTCGGCGTCGATGTCCGCGTCGGCGAGCGGCAGATCTCCCCCGGTGATCGAGGGACCGGCGGTGGGATCGGGGCGCACCACGACGTCCCGCCACGACCGGCCCAGAATGGTGCCGGCCACGGCATACTCCACCTCGACCCGGCCCCGCCAGAACTCGCCGTCTATCGCAGGGGCGACGAGCGGGATCCGCACGCTCGCGCTGAACAGGTCGTCGCGCGGGAGGACGAGCGCGCGTTTCACCCCGGAGGGGGCGGTGAAACCGTCGGCGACCACCTGCACGGTGAGCTCGACGAAGCGCCTGCGCCGGGGCAACGAGAGGGTCATCGGTGAGTCGGACGGCTTGTTCGAGCGTTCGCCGAGACCGACGTCCACCTCGAAGGCCGCACCGGGGGCGACCTCGGCGGGCACGTCGACCCGCGGATGCACCACCCGCTCGCCCCCGTTCCTGCCCGTCGGGCCGGAGGGCGTCGGGACCGACGTGGGCTCGGCGGAGCTTGCCGTGGGGGCGGGCGCGGTGGGCGCGGTGGGCGCAGGCGGTGAGATCGGCGCCGGGGATGCCGGGGCAGCTGGGGCCGGGAAGTCGATCCGTCGGGTCACCCGCCCGGACAGCGGGCCCGGGGAGCCGGCGTAACCGATCGCGGTGGCCCCGTGGACGACCACGCCGACGAAGGAGCCGCCGCGCACCCGAGGGTCGGTCGCGTCCGCCGCCTCCGTCGGGAGCCGCCCCGCCGTGTCGAGCAAGGCCCCGAGGGTGGCCGCCGGGGCGGCAACGGCGAGCAGCCGACCGAGGACGGCGAGTGGCACGGCATACCAGCGGAAGGTCGGCGAACCGTCGGCCGCGGCACGGCGCACGACTGCCAGCCGGTCGCCGGGCAGGTCGGTGACCGCGGTGCGGGCCTGCTCGACGGAGAGGTTCGCGTCGAGCACGAGGACGGCTTCGAGCATGGGGAGCTGCTCCTTCGGGCTGACTCCCTGAGGAGTCGTCCGGCGTTACCCCTGATACGCCTGATACGCGAGCGTAGAGCCCCGAGCCCCCGCGTGGGTCCTCTTTTCGCGGCCGGGCAACCGCCCCGACGACACCCCGGCCCGGGGGTCAGCGCAGGAGGGCCTCACGGCGGGCCGCCCGGCGCTCGGCCTTGCGTTGACGCCGACGGGCCGCGGACTCGCGCACGGCGTCGCCGACGATCCGGGCCCGGCTGCGGTCGGGCTCCTTGTTGGGGACGGCGTAGTAGAAGACCTTGGCCCAGGCCGAGGCGATCTGCCGCGGATAGGAACCCGTGACGTAGTGCAGGCCGTAGCGCTGGCAGATCTCGCGCACCCGCGGGGCGACCTCCGCATAGCGGTTGCTCGGCAGGTCGGGGAAGAGGTGGTGCTCGATCTGGTGGCTGAGGTTGCCGGACATGAAGTGCATGAGCCAGCCGCCGGAGATGTTGGCCGAGCCGAGCATCTGGCGGACATACCACTCGCCGCGGCTCTCGCCCTCGATCGAGTCGTAGGCGAAGGTGTCGACGCCGAAGGGGAAGTGGCCGCAGAGGATGATCCCGTTGGACCACAGGTTGCGCACGACGTTGGCCACGGCATTGGCCGCAAGCGTGGGCACGAAGTTGGGGCCGGAGAGCAACGGGTGGATGAGGAAGTCCTTGCTCACCTGGCGCCAGATCTTGCGCAGGAGCAACTGCACCCGCTCGCGGCCCTCTTCGCGCGGGATGACTCCGGTGATGACGTCGTGCAGCCGCAGGTCGTAGGACGCGATGCCCCACTCGAAGAGCAGGGCGTTGGCGAAGCTGTAGAGGGGCTGGCCGAGCGAGGAGAGCTTCCACGGCTGGTCGGCGTCGACGCGCATGATGCCGTAGCCGAGGTCGTTGTCGCGGCCGAGGACGTTGGTGTAGACGTGGTGGATCTCGTTGTGCGACTCCTTCCACTGCGCGGCCGGGGACACGTGGTCCCAGTCCCAGGTCGTCGAGTGGATGGCCGGGTCGCGCATCCAGTCCCACTGCCCGTGCAGGACGTTGTGCCCGATCTCCATGTTGTCGATGATCTTGGCGATCGACAGCCCGGCCGTGCCGAGCAACCACGCGGGCGGGAACCCGGAGAAGAGCAGGACCGCGCGGCTGCTCAACTCGAGCCAGCGGTGGACGGCGATCGTCCGGCGGATGTATGCCGCGTCGCCGGCTCCCCGGGAGTCCATGACCTCCTGGCGCAGCTCGTCGAGCTCGCGCGCGAGGGCCTCGACCTGGGCGCTCGTGAGGTGGGCGGTGGGGTCGGGTTTGCCCGAGGGCTTGGGGTGCAGCACCCGTTCGTGCCCGACGGTGGCGCGCAGGTGCGGGTCGAGACCGGTGAGCGACTCGACGGGGGGCAACTCGAGCGGGACGGTGCCGGCGAGGGCGCCGCTGCTCTTGGGGCTGCTCTGGGGTGCGCCCAGGGAGTTGCCCGGGCTGTCGGTCGCAGGTGAGTGCGGCTCGGCGACGAGGGTCATCGGGGCAGGCTCCTCAGTGCTCGATCTCGCACGCGCCGGCGGCGGCCGACACGCAGGTCTGGACGGCGACACCGTCGCCCGGGGCGGCATACGTGAGGTCGCCGGTGCGCAGGTCGCGGACGACGCCCTCGCGCAGCGGCAGGACGCACTGGTAGCACACGCCCATCCGGCAGCCGTGCGGCAGGAGGACTCCCGCTTCCTCGGCGACCTCGAGGATCGGCCGGCCACCATCGGCCTCGACCGTCGTGCCGGTGCGGGTGAAGCTCACCCGGCCACCGGCGCCGGTGGCCTGCAGGTGCGGCCGGAAGCGCTCGACGTGCAGACGCTGGGTGAGCCCGGCGTCACCCCAGTGGGCCTGGCAGGCGTCGAGCATCCCACCCGGACCGCAGGCCCACACCTCCCGCTCGCGCCAGTCGGGAACCAGTCGGTCGAGGTCGGTCGCGAGGTCGAGCATGCCGTCGGTGTCGGTGTGCAGGACGGTGAGGCGCAGTCGGCCGGTGCCGGCCAGCTCGCGCAGCTCGTCGGCGAAGATCACGTCGCGCGGGGTCGGTGCCGAGTGGAGGAGGACGACGTCGGGCAGCTCGTCGGCGTGGTTGCGCAGCATTCCCATGACGGGCGTGATCCCGCTGCCGCCGGTGAGGAAGAGAACCTTGGCCGGTCGCGTGGCCGGGAGCACGAAATCGCCCTCGGCCTGCCCGAGATGCACGAGCGTGCCGGGGGTGAGCGACCGGACGACGAAGGTGCTCACGAGGCCGTCGGGGATCGCCTTGGTCGTCACGGTGACGAGGCCATCGGGCCGGTCCGCTCGCGAGGTGAGCGAGTAGGTGCGCCAATGACGCACTCCGTCGATGTCGACCCCGAGCCGTAGGTACTGGCCGGGGATGTGTCCCGCCCAGTCGGCTCCGGGTCGGATGGTCACGGTGACAGCGTCGGGGGTCTCCCAATGGATGCCCTCGACCCGCCCGGCCAGCGGCGCACCCGCGTGCAGCGGACGCAGGACGTCGAAGGTGTCCGACGGGAGGAAGGTCGCGCCCAGGGCGTCGGCGACCCGCCAGACGCGCGCACGGAGACGGTGCCCCCGCGGCGGGGCGACGGTGAGGGACATGCACCCATTCTTCCGCAAGCACTGGCTAGAAAGGTCGTGCCCCGACGTGAAACACTCCACATGTTTTGTGCGTACGAGACAAAAGAAGGGGTATGCCGTGCCCGCCACCCGACGCATGTCCCCGCCCGCCCTGCCCTCGCTGCCGCCCTCGCTCCCGCCCCCGGTCGAGCCCGCCGCGTCTCGACAGGTCCGGCTGGCCGACTCCTCGGGATCGGCGCTGGGTGGTGAGGTCGTCGAACGCTTGCGGGAGGTCGTCCCTCGGGTGGCCGACGAGACGGTGACGACGATCACGCACGAAGTCCCCAGCTATGCAAGGCCCTTCTCCGAGGCGATGGGCCAACGGATCCGCTCGGCGGTCGAGGTGGCCCTGCTCAACTTCCTCGAGCTGGCCCGCGTGGGCAGCGGGGCCGATCCGGCCGAGCCGATCGCACCGAGCACGGCCGCGGCATACGAGCTCGGTCGGGGGGAGGCGCGCAGCGGAAGGTCCCTCGATGCACTGCAGGCGGCATACCGGATCGGTGGGCGGGTGTCCTGGCGGGGGCTCTCCCGCGAGGCGGTGGCCGCCGGGGTGCCGGCGGGGGCGCTCGGGGGTTTCGCCGAGCTCGTCTTCGCCTACATCGACGCGTTGTCGGCCGCGAGCATAGCCGGGCACGCCGACGAACTCGCGAGCGCGGGCCGGGCACGCGAGCGCTACCGCGAGCGGTTGGCCGAGCAGCTCGTGCGCGGGGCCGAGGAGGCCGATCTGCTCGCGGCGGCGCGGCGAGCCGAATGGCAGCCGCCCCGCACCCTCGTCGCGGTCCTGCTGCCCGAGGGTCAGGTGCAGGCGGTCCTCGGGCTGCTCGACGCCCGGACCCTGCACGTGGCCCTGCCCGGTGACAGCGACGAGCCGGGCCTGCGCTCCCCCGACGCCGACGGCTGGGGGGTGCTCCTCGTCCCCGACATCGTCGCCCGCGACCGGGAGCGCCTGCTGCGACAACTGGCCGGACGGTCCGCCGTCGTGGGACCCGAACGGCCGTGGCTGCGCGCGGACCGGTCCTTCGCCCGGGTCGCCCGCGCGCGGGCGCTGCTCGCCCGACCCGAGCTCGGCGACGCCCTCGACACCGAGGAGCACCTCACCGCCCTCGTCCTCGGGGCCGATCCCGAGGCCCTCGCCGACCTGCGCGAGCGGGCGCTCGCGCCGCTGGCGCGGCTGCGGCCGACGACCCGGGCCCGGCTCGAGGAGACCCTGCGCTCGTGGCTGCTCCACCACGGGCGGCGCGAACTCGTGGCCGGGCATCTGTTCGTCCACCCGCAGACGGTCCGTTACCGGATGAGCCAACTGCGAGGGCTCTTCGGCGACCGGCTCGACGACCCCGAGGAGATCCTGCGGCTCACCGTCGCCCTCGCGCTCCCTGCGAGGGCTGCGCCCCGACCCTAGGACTCGCTGCCGCCGGTCGGCCCGGCACCGGCTGCCCCGACCGGGCGGCCTCGCCGAGGCGTTCGACGGAGTCGGGCGTCCGTTGAGGAGCGGTTGGCCGCCCCGAGCGCGTACCCGCTAGAAGCGGTCGAGGGCCCGCAGGGCGTACTCCTCGCTGACGGCGAGCGACACCGCCAGCTCGATGTCGCCGGCTGTGGCGATGACGTCCGCCCAGAATGGCCAGCCGGTGGGATCGGGATCCCGGCCGAGCAGGACCTGGTAGAGGTTCTTCACCCGGGTGAGGCGCGACTCGAGCGACTGGTAGAAGTTCGCGGCGACGAAGGGACGGCCGTAGGCCGGGTTGGTGGTGTAGGCCACCCAGGCGGACAGACCCGCGGCTTCGGGTTCACGCCCCAGCAGCTTGAGGTAGAGCTGGGTCACCCAGGTGGACGGGGTATTGCCGCCCAGTCCCAGGTAGAACTCCTCACTGGAGTAGAACAATGCCGCGGCCTGCGCGACGGTGAATCGCCCCGTTCGGATCCAGTCCACCCAGGTCGCGAGACCTGCGGGATCGGGGTCACGCCCCAGGGTGTCGTGGTACATCCTCGTGACGATGACCGACAACCATTCCGTCGAATTGGCCAGGCCGCGAAGGAAGCCGACCTTGGTCACCGTGCCATTGCCCAGACCGGTGACGGCGGCGGACAATTCACTGGCCCCGGGCGCCCGACCGAGGAAGTCCTGGTATGCCGCCTTCACGAACGCCGTCGCCACGACCTGGGCGGACGGCGCAACCGGCCCGGTGGCCGCGGAGACCTTGGGAATGGACGTGCCGTCGAGGTCGGAGGCCCCGACGACCTGCACCGACACATGGGTGCCCAGGTCGGCAGCGGCCAACAGGTAGGTCGGCTGGGTCGCGCCGACGATCGGCGTGCCGTCGCGCAGCCACTGGTAGGTGAAGGAGTCACCCCACATACCCCAGTAACCGAGCGCCACGCTCAGGGTATTGCCGACCGCTGCCGTCCCGGTGACGACGGGCGAAACGGCGCTTCCCTGAGCCGGGTAGGTGTAGAAGAACCAGTCCGTGTCCTGCGTCGACCCGTCCGCTGCCAGGTACCTGAGCGTGCCGAAGAGGCCGCCGTTGGCGACGTCCTGCGCCGTCGCGGTGTAGTCGTAGGTGCACGAGATCGACGCTCCCGCAGCCATGGTCCCCGGCAGCGGGTCGAAATAGGCGTCGACCGAGTAGTCGCCGAGGTCGCCCCATGCCTGCGGGTAGCAGCCCCCGGCCATCGAACCGGGCAGATCTTCGGTGAACGAGTGGAAGGTCTCGATCCACAACCCGTCGCCCGGGTCGAAGGTCAGCGTCCCGCCGGTGGTGTTGGTGGCCGTGAAGCGCAGCGAGACCGTGGCTCCCGCGGCGAAGCCGACCGGGGTGAGCGTCTCGATCTGCAGGGTCACCGGAGACGTGACCGCGGCCGAGGCGCTCGGCGACAGGGTGACCACGCCGGTGAGCAGCAGTGCGGCGCAGAGGAATCCGGCGAGCATCCGCGCGAAACCGGAACCGTTTCGAACCGTGGGCTCAACCATGCGAACTCTCCCCTGTGCGGCCCCGAAATCGACGACGGCGGAGAGGGCGATCACGAGCCCCCTGCGTCCGGAGAACATGCGTTCCCGCCGGGCAGGTTAGGTTGGCGGCTGGTGCGTGCGCAATGTCGCCCTCCTCACACCGCACTCGGCAATTCCCGGGCCGGGAGACGACTAGCCGGCCGCGGCGAGACCGGCGACGGCACCGAGGATGTCCACGACCGTCGCCGGCGTGACCGGGTCGTCGAGCAGCCACTCGACGAGCGACTCGGAGGCCTCGCGCTCGACCGGGTCGGCGGCGGCCAGCCAGCGCCGACAGCCGTCCTCGGCGAGGTGCTCGCAGGCGGAGCCGACCATCGTGAGGTCACCGGGGCGGGAGATCCGCCCGGGGCCGCCCGCACGCAGGTAGGCCGCGTAGAGGGCGAGCATCCGGTCGGGGTTGCCCAGGCCGAACTCGAAGACGACCAGACCGAGCTCGTGTGAAGGGCTCTCCGGCCCGCAGTTCTCCCAGTCGAGCAGGACCAGCCCTCCGTCCGGAGTGGCACGCAGGTTGTCGCTCCACAGGTCGCAGTGGCAGACCCGCAACTCGGTGGGGTCCTCGAAGCTGCGCTCGAGCGAGAGGAACTGGGGCACGAGGGCGGTCACCCGGTCCACGAAGGGCGCGTCGGCGGCCTTGAGCGACTCGACGATCCCGGTCCACGCGTCCGGGCCCACCGGACGGCAGAACCAGTCGCGTACCGCACCGGTGGCCGGGAGTTCGACCTGGTGGATCCGGGCGAGCAGGGCTCCCACGGCGACCGGGTCGAGGGCACGGTCGGCGTCGAGCACGTCCACCCATTCGTAGACCCGCACGGGATGTCCCTCGACGAGGGCGTTCACCTGGCCGGCCGGGGTGCGCACGACGGCCGGCATGGGCACGCCGGCAGCCCGGACCCGGTCCTGGAAGGCAGCGTCCCGCTCGATGTCCTCGGGGGCTACCGGCTCGAAGGTGACCTTCACGGCATACCGACCGGCTGCGGTGGTGAGCTGCCAGACGGCCCCGCGGCGGCCGTGGGCCACGGGTCCCTCGAGGCGCGGCTGCTCGCCAAGCCCGAAGGCCTGGGCAATCCGCCTCCCCGCTGCGGGACCGAACACGTCGACACCTCTCTTCCCAGAGGCAACTCTACCCACGGGTAACTTCCGCATGCAGGAAACGGGGACGGGACCTCGATCACACCTGCAGAATGGCAGCGCGCTCTGAGTGCTGTCGGGCCTGAGCTGGGCATGTCCGAGGCGGGGCGCGTCCGAGGGTCAAATCCGAGCGCTGGCCCGTCCGAGCACCGGCCCGTCGGGAGCACCGGCCAGTCCGAGCACTGGCCCGTCGGGAGCACCGGCCCGTCCGAGCACCGGCCCGTCGGGAGCACCGGCCCGTCCGAGCCAGGGTGCGGGGATGGGCCGATCGTCGGGTCAGCGACCGGCCCATTCCCGCACCCAACCGACACCGACCGGCCCATTCCCGCACCCAACCGACACCGACCGGCCCATTCCCGCACCCAACCGACACCGACCGGCCCATTCCCGCACCCAACCGACACCGACCGGCCCATCTCCGCACCCAACCGACACCGACCGGTGTCGGCGGCCGGGAGAAACTGCCCGGAGACGGCCACGAAGCTGCCCGGCGGCGGTCATGAGAACTGCCCGCTACGGTCATGGGATCTGCCCGACACGACGTCGTCTGCCTCGCCGCGGTCCGCGGTTGAGGCCCCTTCCTCGGGTGCGATGAGCGGTGCTGAAGCGCTGTTGTCGCCCCGAGATCTCGTGACCGCCAGCGGGCAGATCTCATGTCCGCCCCTGGGCAGATCTCCATGGCCCTTGACAGACCGGCCCATCTCCGCACCCAGCAGACGCCGACCGACCCTTTCCCGCGCGCCGCCCGGACCTTCGATACGCGCGGTGGGCCGCGTCGATATCGATCGACCGACCGACCGACCGACGCAGCGATGCCGGTGGTGACGCAATGCATATGTTCTGCAGACCTCTCCGCTCGCCGCCACGGCCCGCCCGCCCCGGGTCACGCCTCGTGCCGCGTCGATATCGATCGACCGACCGACCGACCGACGCAGCGATGCCGGTGGTGACGCAATGCAAGCGGCTAAGGGGGCGCGAGCGGGAGCAGCGCTCTCAGCTGAGCACGTCCCGGCGGGCGAAAACCCGGTGCGCGAGGCCGAGGAAGAGCAGCGTGTAGGCGATCGACCAGAGCACGCCGTGCCGCATCGCCGTCCAGTCGACCTGCGGGCTCAGCAGGTCGACCCAGGCCCGTTGGTAGTGCAGGGGGAGCCCGTTGCGCAACTCGCCAAGGCTTTCGACCTGGCCGAGGATCGCCGAGACGATCGCGACGAGCACCGCCGCGCCCACGGCCGCCAGCGGCGCATCGGTGCGCACCCCGAGCAGGAAGGCGAGCGCGGCCACCTGCCAGAGCGAGACGAACAGGTAGGCCGCCGCGCAGGCGAGTCGCGGCGCGAGCTCGCCCCAGCCGAGCACGCCACCGGCCGGGTTGGTGAACGGCGCCCAGCCGTAGGCCACCCCACCGACGAGGATCGACCAGCCGAGGTAGGCCGCGACGGCCACACCGAGCGAGGCGAGGGCGACCGCGAGGGTGCTGCGCAGCAGGCGTCCCCGCGGTACGGGCGCGGCGAGCAGGTAGCGCAGGGTCGACCAGGAGGCCTCCGAGGGCACGGGGTCGCCCGCGAGCAGCGCCGCGACGACGACCAGGAGGAAATCGGCCGCCGCCGAGAGCGCGAAGAGGGCGAAGTTGGCGCCGCCTGCGGTCGCGAGGTCGGAGAGCCGGGTGGCGGCGGTCGCGGGCGGGCCGGTGGGGCGGCCCAAGGCGAAGGCCGCGACGAGGACGAGCGGCAGACCGAGCAGGACGACCCCGGCCCAGAATGTCCGCCGCCGGCCGAGTTGACGGCGCAACTCGGTCCCGAAGGACAACGGCCGCCCGGGCACCTTCCCCGATCTGGTCACCCCGGTGGTCATCGGGCGCGCACCCGCCGAAGCGCCTCGGTGACCGACTCCGGCGAGCCGCGCTCGCCTGATGCGTCGTGGGCGTCGTCCGGCCCGTGGTGGTCGGGCGTCCCCCCGCGCCGGGCGGCCGCGATGACACCGAGGAAGACCTCCTCGAGATGCCGGCGACTACTCACCCCGACGACGTCCGCGCCCGCGCGCGTGAGCGCACGCACGACGTCGGCCCGCGGCAGCGACGAAGTGACGACGAGGCGCGGCTCGCCCTCGTCGGCCACGACCTCGACCGCTTCGATCCCAGGTTGGTCGGCCACTCGTTCGGCCACCGCCGCGACCTGCGCGGGTGTCGCGGCCGGGTCGAGCGCGGCGACCGTCGTCGTCGGGCTGTCGACCAGGTCGGCCACCGCCCCCGCCGTCACCACCCGCCCCGCGTGCATGACGACGACGTGCGAGCAGGTCTGCTCGACCTCGGCGAGCAGATGGCTGGAGACGACCACGGTCCGGCCGCTCGCGGCATACCGCTGGAGGATCGGGCGCATCGCCGCGATCTGCGGCGGGTCCAGGCCGTTGGTGGGCTCGTCGAGCACGAGCAGGTCGGGGCGTCCGAGCATCGCCTGGGCGATGCCGAGCCGCTGGCGCATGCCGTGACTGTAAGACCGGACCGGCCGGTCGACCGCGTCGCCGAGCGCCGCGACCTCGAGCGCGTCGGCGAAGCCGGCCTCCGACTCCGGTCGCCCCGTCGCCGCCCAGTAGGCGCGCAGGTTGTCCACGCCGGTGAGGTGCGGGAGGAAGCCGGGTCCCTCGACGAGGGCCCCGACCCCGGCGAGGGCCGGTGACCCGGGCCGGATCGGCTCGCCGCCGACGTAACAGGCACCTGCGTCGGGCGCGACGAGCCCGAGGACCATCCGCAGGGTCGTCGTCTTGCCCGCTCCGTTGGGCCCGAGCAGCCCGACGACCTGCCCGCGTTCGGCCCGCCAGGAGACGCCGTCGACCGCGCGATGCCCGTCGGGATAGGCCTTCGCAAGACCCTCGACGACGAGAGGTATGCCGCGCAGCTCCGGGCGGTGGGGCAGGTGGCGGCGTCGTCGGCGCTCCACCCAGGCTGCGGAAGCGAGCACCGCGAGGAGCACGAGGATCACGCCGGCCACGCCGATCGACTCGGTGTCCACGTCGGACTCATGTGCGACGACGGTCCCGGGCAGGTTCGGCAGCCGCAACCCCGCGCCCGTGACCGCGACCTGGTCGACGCGAGCGGTGCGCGGGGCGGCATACGCGGAGTCGGTGGAGGTGACGAGCACGCGCAACCGGCTGCCGGCCTCGACCGTCCACGTCGCCGGCGCGAGGGCGACCTCGACGGTCGTCGGCCGACCGGGCACAGTCACGATCCGCACGGGCGCGACGAGCCGTCGTGGCAGGGTGGCGGCGTCGGCGGTCACCTGCCACAGGCTGAAGAAGAGCACGACCTCGGTGCCCGTCGACGTGACCGTGAGCGTCACGCGGGGAGCGCCCGCGATCGTCGTCCGCTGCTCCAACGGCACCGTGTCGAAGGCCGCCGACTGACCCGGCAGGGCCGCGAGTTGGTATGCCGCCGCACCCCCCACGAGCGCACCGGCTCCCGGCAGGGTGGTGACCGAAGCGGGCTGGCCTCCGGGCGGGGTGGCCACGGTGCGTTCGGCGCTGCCTCCGGTGCCGGATCCCGAGGACGCGAACGGCACCGACGTCCACGTGGCTACGCCGGGGTAGTGCTGGATACCGACGAGCGGGGCCACGCTCTGACGACGCGGAATCGTTGCGGCGTAGACGAAGTCGCCCGAGCCGGCGGCCACCTTCGAGCCGGACGGCCCGCCCAGGGTGTCGGCGAGCCAGTCGTCGACGGCCTGCTCGTCCGCCGCTGCGGTGCTGCTCGGCCCGTCGTGGCCGCCGTCGATCCAGCGCACGCCCAGGCGGGGGACCCGGCCGGCCAGGGCCCGGGCGGTCGCATCGGCCTGGTCGAGCCCGAAGAGGGTGTCGCGCATGCCCTGGACGAGCAACGTGCTCGCCCGCAGGCCCGACAGCGACGGAGCCGGGCTGTGCGCCCGCAGCAGGTCGAGCAGCTGGGGGCTCGGGGTGCCCGACTCGACGGCCGCGAGGAAGGGCTCGCAGACCGACGGGTCCATCCGGCCGCACAACGGCGCGCCGCCCGCGGCGCTCGGCGTGGCGACCCCGGACCCGAAGAAGCGGGACGCCCACAGCTGGCGCAGCACCCCGACGGTCGAGGTCGGAGTGACGGCTGCAGCCGTCTCGCCCACGGCGACCGCACTCGCATGTTGGGGGAAGAAGGCCTCGGCGAGATCGTTCCAGGTGACCGAGGCGACGACGCTGTCGACCCGGGGGTCGCTCGACCCGAGCATGAGCGCGAGCGCCCCGCCATACGAGGCCCCGAGGACGGCCAGCCGCGGGTCACCCGGCGCGTCGAGGAGTGCGTCGGTCTCGGTCGCGACCCGGTCGACCAGGGCGCGCGCGTCGGCAACCTCGAAGGCCGGGTCGTCCAGATGGATGCGTCCGCCGGAGTCACCGAAACCCCGCGCGGAGTAAGACACCGCGAGATAGCCGCGGGCGGCCAGGGCACGCCCACGCGCGAGGAGATCGGCCTTGCTCCCACCGAAACCGTGGGCGAGCAGCACGACGGGCCACCGCGAGGCGACGCCCGGCTGGACGCCCGCATCGGTGCCCGTCGGCGTGGGCCGGGCGAGGGTGACGTCGAGGGTCACCGCCGTGCCGTCCGGCTCGGCACGGACCGGCAGGGCGAACTCGCTCTCTCGCACCGGCATCGGCCCGACCCCTGCCGACCCGGGAAGGGTCTGCGCGGCCGCGACCGAGGGTCCGCCCGGACTGCCCACCGGCCCGAGGCCAAGCCACGCGCCCGGCGCCGCGAGCGTGAGCACGAGCCCGCCCACGGCATACCGGATGCGGGACATGCGCGAGCGAGCCTCAGGCGTTCTCGAGTGCCTCGGCGAGGCGGTCGTTACGGTGTTCCTGGGCGCGGGCCAGGGTGCCGAAGATCGCCCGCAGCTCCTCCACCGGAGCGCCACGCAGCTGGGCGTTGAACAACTCGCCCTCGGTCTCCATCACCCACAGGCGTGGGTAGTAGAACGGGTCCTCGGCGAGGTGGGCGAGCACAACCATCGCCGTGAGCATGGGGTGGTTGTTCGTCACGTTCGTGCCGTGGAAGCGACCATGCTCGAGCTCGACAGCCAAGGCGAAGCGCCATTCCCACAGATGGCCGAGGCAGCGCCGGCCCCGGTAGCGCGTGCCGACCGGGAGGAAGTCGTTGAGCACGTGCGGTGCCGGGGCCCCCTCGATGCTGGGCCGCAACGCCCCGCGGGAGAGCATGATCTTGGTCGCCGCGAGGATGGCGGTGGCCTCCTCCTCCGGCACGACCCGGGCACCCGACTCGTCCTCCGGGGAGATCTGGTCGAGGGTGAGCGTCGCCCAGTTGCGGTGCTCGGCGAAGCCCAGAGCGGTGCAGAAGGCACCGATGTCGTCACGGCACACGAAGTCGAGGTCGACGGCCTCGCCGTCCTGCAACCGGGTGAGCGCCGACACGACGTAACGGACGAGCCCGTCGCTGGTCGCCTCGCGGCCGATCGCCTCCTCGTAGCTGGCATATGACATCGCGTCGCCTCCTGCCCTCGGGTGTGCCGCCCGGTCGTGACGGGCTGTCCCACCACTCTGCCTCACCGAGGGGCCCGAACGGCATACTCCGGGTATGCCGTCTCTCCCGCCTTCGCGCTGGGGGCGGGCGGTGGAGCTGCTCACCCTCGTCGCAGGAGCCGTTGCGGTGTTCGTCGAGTGGGGCGCCTCGACCGAGGTCAGGGCCGCCGGTAGGCCGACAACTCGGCAATGACCCGGCCGAGCCGGTCGCGATCGGCAGGCCGGTCGATGACCGTCGGGTCGATGCCGAGCAGGAGGGCGCCCGCGCGGGCGACCGACTCTTCGCGGGGTCGGTCGAGGTCCGGAGGTGCCTCGTCGCTACGCGCACCGAGCGTGTGAAGGGTGTCCAGGGCCCGGGTGCAGAGCCCGACGAGTTCGAGCTCGGCCCCCCGGGGGTCCATGAGGGCGGCGAACGCCACCCCTTCGAGCAGCCGGGCGGCGGCATCGAGGTCACGCAGCGCACGCCGGCTCCACACGGCCGGCTGGCTGCTGCGCAGCGGGTCGACGATCGTCACGGATGTGGGACGGACGGGGGCCCCGTTCATGACACCTTCTCGGCGCACCTACTCGCCCGGTAGGCAGCCCGGCACGTCGGCACCTCGGCCGCTGCGGCCGGCCGGGATCAACCCACGTCGAGCTTGCGCAGCCGGGTCGACTCGTCGACCACCCACCGCTCGACGAGCCCGTGGTAGTGGTCGAGCAGGGCACTCTGATCGGCCGTCGGGAACGCCGCCCCGACGGACTCGCGTAGCACCCGGTCGAAGTCGGTGGAGTCGACCCAGTCGAGCACCTGCTCGTCGAGTTGCGGCAGGTGTGCCTCGCACCATTCCCAGTAGCGGTCGGTCTCCACCTGCTCGTCGGCGAGCGCGAGGTATGCCGCGAGCCGCTCCTCCTCGTCGAGCGTGGGGTCGTCGGCGATCGCGTAGTAACGCTCGGTGCACATCTCCACCCGCTGTCGTCGGCCGGTGGCCAGGCAGTAAACCGACCATCGGACGAGCGCCTTGATCGCCCACGGGAAGTAGTAGTGCAGCGCCGTCACCCCGAGCTCCGGGCACGGGTCGGCCACGTCGATCGGCACGACCGTGTCGCCGTCGACGAGCAGCTCCGAAGTGTTGAGTTCCCAGCCGAAGAAGGAGCCGACGAGCCGGCTCATCGCGACCACTCGCCGGCGGGCCGTCGGGCTGAGGAAGTCGTGGGACACGACGTAGCGATCATGCGGGGGCCGGTCCGGTTGGTAGCGCATGACGATCGTCTCGGGGCCGATCGACAGCGCCCGCACGACGTATTCGTGGGGAACGGCCGCCTGCAGATGCATGAGCATCCGCCCGGACTCGTCATAGGAGCGGTGCAGGTCGCTCTCGTTCTCGATCCGCGCGACCCCGCGCCAGCCGCCGCCGTCGAAGGGCTTGAGGTAGAGGGGATAGCCGAGCTCCGCAGCGATCGCACCGAGGTCGAAGACGCGGTTGTACTTCGCCGAGGTATAGGCCCAGCGGACGTTGTCGACCGGCTCCTTGTAGGGCACGAGGACCGTCGGCGGCACCGGCAATCCCAACCGCAGCAGGGCGCAGTAAGCGCTGTGCTTCTCCATCGACTGGAAGGTGAAGGGATTGTTCACCAGATAGGTCTCGTCGACGAGTGCCGCCTTCTTCAGCCACTCGCGAGGGTGGTAGTACCAATAGGCGAGGCGGTCGATGACCAGACCTGCCCGGACCGGGTCGGTGAGTCGGAACGGCTCGATGGTGAGGCGCTCGGTGTCGAACTCGTGCACCCGCCCGTCGGCCGTGCGCACCGGACCCAACCGGCGCACGATCGCCTCGAGGGCGAGCGGCCAGTCCTCTTCGGAGCCGAGCAGAAGCCCGATGAGGTGGCGCTGCGACGCGTCCATGGCGGCTCCTCGGACATCCCTGTCCGATCCATGGTCGCATGACCGATCCGCGGCGGATGGGTGCCGTTGGTCCCGAGTTCACCTGGCGTGCAACGATCGGGTCGGCGGACCGCTCAGACGCGCGCCGCGCCGTCGGAGGTCAGGCCCACGGGCATGCCGCGTGCGGGCACGTCGGTGCGGGGCAGTCGCCGGATGGAGGGGACGAACAGGCAGACGAGCGCAGTGCCGGAGACGACGATCGCGACCACCCACAGCCACCGCCCGTAGCCGACGGCATCGGCGACCACGCCGGTGAGCGCGAACCCGACCGGTCGCGCGAAGAACGACCCGGAGATGTCCACGGCATAGACGCGGGCGAGTATCGACGGTGGCACGTTCTGTTGGATCGACACGTCCCAGGCGACGGAGAAGATCTCCAGCCCGAAGCCGTGCAGGAAGGCCCCGAGCAGGACGACGCGCAGGTCGACCCCCCAGGCCATCGCCGCAGGGAAGGCACCGGTGAGCGCGAGCAGCGCGGTGCCCACGAAGAGGTGGTGCCGCGGTCGCCATCGGAGCGTGACCAGCCCACCCACGATGTAGCCGGTCATGAGCAGGGCCAGGGACCATCCCCAGGCAGCCTTGCCGAAGGCTTCGGACACGACGATCGGTCCGAGCACCCCCTGGGCCCCCACGTAGAAGAGGTGGTAGACGAGCGCCTGCGCGATGAGCACCCACATCCAGGTATGCCGTGCGACCTCGCGCACGCCGTCACCCAGATCACCCAGGACCGAACGATGCCGGGCCGACGGCGCGGCGACGGGCAACCGCAACAGCGAATAGCACAGCGCGGCCATGAAGAAGGTCGCCGCGTCGACCCCCACCGCCCACGCCGAGCCGTGTGCGGCGACGAGGACCCCGGCCACGCCGTAGCCGAGGACCTGGGCCGCATTGGCGGCCAACCGCCGCCAGGAGATGGCCCGCTGGAGGATATTCGCGGGCACCGTCTGCACGGTGAGGGCCTGCAGGCTGGGACCGCCGAGTGCACCGAAGACCCCGGTGAGGACGCTGCAACCGGCGAGCAGACCGAGGCTCGACCAATGCTGCGCCAGGCTGAGCGCGACGATGACCTGGGTGACCCCGCAGGCGAGCGCCGAGCCCGTGACGAGCACCGACCGTGGGAGACGGTCGCCGAGTACTCCGCCCAGAAGGGTCGTGGTGACCTGGGCCGCGGCATACGCGGCCACGACCAGACCGAGCGCCGTCGCGTCGCCCCCGAGGTCGAGCACGGCGAAGGCGATGGCGACCGGACTGATCGCGTTGCCGAAAGCGCTGATCGTCGCGCCCGCCAAGAGGATGCGATAGGAGGGAGAGCGCCACGGCGAGGTCGAGGACGGAACCTCGGGCGCCGACGACATGCATTCCACCGTAGACCGTGTCCGGAGCCGGAAGCTCCCGCGAGGGTCAGGAAATCGTCAAGGATTGGCTGCGGAAACCGCCAACCGCAGGGTGAGCACCTGGAAGGGACGCAGCCCGAGGGCGATCTCACCGGTCCCCTCCGCGTCGGACCCCGTCGGGTGGACTCCGAGGACCGCGGCATCGGCCGGAGGGAGCGAGCGCGGCTGCTCGTGCAAGTCGCATTCGGTCGCCGTGGCCAGCGGGAAGGACGTCGACACTGTCGCGCGGGCGCGGGCGCCCAGCGGTTCGTAGAGGCGCAGGACGACGTCCCCGCTGCGGTCGTCGGCGAGCTTGACGGCTTCGAGGACCGCGCCTCCCGCGACGGTGACCAGGGGCGCGGTGAGTGGGCCGGCCCGGCCGGGCACGAGGCGGGATGGCAGGTTGACGGCGTAGCCGGTGGCGACGGCGTCCCACACGCTCGCGCCGGGCACGAGCCGGAAGCCGAAGGTGTGCGCCCCCTCGTCGGCGTGCGGGTCGGGCGACTGCGGTCCCCGCAGGAGGCTGGCGGCGACCGTGGTGAAGGTGCCGCCCCCTCGCCGGGCGCGGCGCTCGAGACTCCACCCGTAGGTGCGTTCGTTCGCGACCGCCACGCCGAAGCCGGGCTCGCCGATGTGCACCCAGCGGTGGGCCGGCACCTCGAACCGGGCCGCATCCCACGAGGTGTTCTCGTGCGTCGAGCGCACGACGTGGCCGAACTGGGTCTCGTAGCGCGCGTGGTCGGTGTGGACGTCGAGCGGCCAGGCCAGTCTCAACAGCGTGTCGCGTTCGTGCCAGTCGACGTCGACCCGGACGTGCAGGGCGCGCTCGCGTGGGGCGAGCACGAGGGTCTGGACGAAGCGGGAGTCCCCGTGCCGACGGCGCACGAGCAGCCGGGCGGTCCCGTCGTCGTCCGGCTCCACCTCGAGTTCCTCGACCTCGGTGAGCTCACGCACGCTGCCCCGATGTGAGGCGTCCAGGTCCCACGCGTCCCAGGCCCGCGGGAAGTCCTGGTGCAGCCGCAGGACGTTACCCAGCTCGCCCGGCGGCAGCAGCTCGCGGTCGGCGACCAGATCGCGCATCGAGGTGACCAACCCACGCGCGTCGACGCTCACGCGCAGCATCCCGTTGTCGAGCACGGCGACGGTCCCCGCCGCGACGACGGTCACCGGCTCGTCGTCACCGAGGGTGTATGCCGTGCCGGCCAGTGCCTGCCCCGGTGCGGCGAGCGGGTTCGCGTCGAAGCGGACGAGACCGAGATCCGTGGCTTCCTGCAGGGACCCGGTGTGCGGTTCGGGCTCGTCGTCGATCTCGCCGTCGACCTCGCCGTCGACGTCGAGGCTGCCGGCGAGGGCGCTCTGGGCGCGTTCGATGAGCGCGTCGAGCTCGCCGGCGACCCGTTCGTGCAGCGCCTCCGCGTCCGCGTGCACCCACGCGATCGAGGACCCGGGCAGGATGTCGTGGAACTGGGCGAGCAGCACCTCCCGCCAGAGCCGGTCGAGCCGGTCGTAGGGGTAGCCGAGCAGGCCACGGACCGCGGCCGTGGCCGACCACAGCTCGGCCTCCCGCAGCAGGTGCTCGTTGCGTCGGTTGCCCCGCTTGGTGAGCGCCTGCGTGGTGAAGGTGCCGCGATGCCGCTCGAGGTAGAGCTCGCCGACCCACACCGCCGGTTCGGGACAGCCCCGGCGAGCCCGGTCGACGAAGGCCGACGGCGATTCCACGGCGACCCGCGGCGAGCCGTCGAGGTCGGCGACCCGGCGTGCCTGGGCGAGCATCTCCCGGGTCGGCCCGCCTCCCCCATCGCCGTAGCCGAACGGCAGGAGTGAGCGGTCGGAGCGCCCCTTGTCCGCGAATCCGCTTGCCGCGTGCGCGAGTTGGGGACCGGAAAGGTCCGAGTTGTAGGTGTCGGCCGGCGGGAAGTGGGTGAACAGCCGCGTGCCGTCGAGGCCTTCCCAGGCGAAGGTGTGGTGGGGGAAGCGATTCGTCTCGTTCCACGAGAGCTTCTGGGTGAGCATCCAGGAGAGCCCGGCGAGGTCCGCGAGCTGCGGCAGCGCGGCGGAATAGCCGAACGAGTCCGGCAGCCACATCCCGTCGCACCGGACGCCGAACCGCTCGGCGAAGTAGCGCGCGCCGAAGGTGAGCTGGCGGCATACCGCCTCACCGCCCGGGAGGTTGCCGTCCGGTTCGACCCACATCGAGCCGACCGGCACGACGACCCCGTCGGCGACCGCCGCGCACAGCCGCTCGAACAGGGCCGGGTGGTCCTGCTCGAGCCATGCGCAGTGCTGGGCGGCCGGAAGCGCGAAGACGAGACCCGGGTCGCTCTCGGCGAGGGCGAGGACGTTGGCGACGGTGCGAGCGACCTTGCGCCGGGTCTCGCGTACCGGCCAGAGCCAGGCGGTGTCGAGGTGGGCGTGGCCGACCGCGCTGATCCGATGGGCGCTCGCGGCCGCGGGCTGGCCGAGCGCCGGGGCCAGGACGGCGCGAGACGCCCCCGCCGTGCCGGGCACGTCGGCGAGGTCGAGCACGTCGACCGCCTCGTCGAGGGCGAGCAGGACCTGCCAGGCCCGGTGGGAGTCGTCGGGCAGGCCGGCGACGACGCCGAGCAGGGCGACGATGTCGGCGACCAGCTCGCGGACCTCGACGCGCACCTCGACGAGGTCCGCACGCCGGAGCGTGTAGAGCGGCTCGGTGCCTGCGGTCGCCTTGTCCCCGAGCGGGCTGGGGGTGCCCAGCGGGATCGAGGGGTTGGCGGCCGCCTCGACATAGACGCGAAACCGACCCTTCTCGGACAGCTGGACGGGGATCCACGCGGACATCGGGGCGAGGCCCTTGACCACCTGGCCCTCGCGGTCGAAGACCAGCCCCTCGGCCTGGAAGCCCGGCCCTCCGCCGTGCCAACCGAGGTCGACCACCGCCTCGAGGTGCCGGTCACGCAACTCCGCCGGCACCTGGGCGCGCAGCCGGAACCAACTCGTCCCCCACGGCGGCCCCCAGGCCCGGCCCACGCGGAACGGTGTGTAGGTCGCGGCAAGGGCCACTTCGGGGGCGACCGGCTCTCCGTGCCCCGGTATGCCGTCCGGTCCGGTCACGTGCCAGGCCGCGACCTCGAGCGCGCAGACTGTCGAGGTCTGAGCCGGACGGATCCGTTCGTCAAGGACGCGCCGGACCCGGGCCTCGATCGCGGCTCGCTCCTCGTGCACGTCACACCCTCCCCGACCGATCCGCCGGCGGGACCGAGTGGGTCGAGCCTAGGGGCTGCGACCCCGCAACGCTCGGGGGCCGCGAGATCCAGCCGTGTCTTCGGGGGTCGCCCCCCGGCGGCGCACGCCCGGGCCCGCTCATGCGATGCCCAACACTCGTCCCGCCGTGGTCACACAGGGATCTCACAGGAACCGCCGCGAGAGTCTCATGTCATGGCGACGACCCCCGCGGGGATGACGGCGGCCTCGCGCTTCCGCTCGATCGGCACGACCTGCCAGATCCTCGCGACCGATCCCGCTGCGCTCCCCCCGGCGCTCGTGATCGCCCGCGAGCAGCTCGAGGACCTCGACCGCGCGGCCTCCCGTTTCCGCGCCGACTCCGAGGTATGCCGTCTGGCCGAGCTCGCTCGGACCGCCACAGTCATCGCGCCTGTGTCGGCGGTCCTCGCGGACTACCTCGGCGCGGCGCTGGACATGGCCCGGCTCACCGACGGCCTGGTCGATCCCACGGTGGGGTCGGCCGTCGTCGCTGCGGGCTACGACGCTGACCTGGACGAGATCCGGGCCCGCACGGCATACGCCCCCACCGCGGCCCACGCCGTGACCGTGCCCGGCTGGCGGAGCGTCACCCTCGATACAGCGAACCTGCAGGTGAGGCTGCCCGCGGGCTGCCTCATCGACGTCGGATCCACCGCGAAGGCGCACGCCGCCGACCGGATCGCGGCCTTGCTCGCAGCCCGGCTGCCCGGCGGCTTCCTCGTCAACCTCGGCGGCGACATCGCCGTGGCCGGCCCGCCCCCGAGCGCCGGCTGGCAGGTGGGGGTCGAGGACGCGGCCGGCGACATCCTCCAGGTCGTCGCCACCCACGAGCAGGCGATCGCCACCTCCTCGACCCGACTGCGCACCTGGGCCGTCGCCGACGGCACGATCCGCCACCACATCGTCGACCCCCGCACCGGCCGCACCGCCCCCGATACCTGGGCTCAGGTCTCCTGCGCGGCCGCGAGCGCCCTCGAGGCCAACGCGGCCTCGACGGCCGCCATCGTCCTGGGGCCGGAGGCACCCGCGTGGCTGGAGGCACGCGGCATACCGGCCCGACTAGACGGTGCGGACGGTCGGATCGTCCTCGTCGGCGGCTGGCCCGAGCCCGTCATCGACACCGACGAGGGGCTCGCGCGATGAACGAGGTCCTCTGCCCCACCTCGCGGGCGACCGGGATCGGCTCGGTCGTCCTGCTCAACGAGCTCGTCTCGGCCGTCGTCCCGGACGCCGGAAGGGCCCGGTCCGCATTCGCGGACCGGGCCCTTCGGTGTCGGTGCCGAGGACTACCTATTCGAGTGGCTCTCCGCCCGAGTCAGCAGTAGCCGTGCGTGTGCGAAGCCGTGCGTGCCTCCGACAGCGCCGCAGTCCCGACCGACTGGTCAGACCTGGTCGGTGTGGGCGCTCCACGAGCTGGGCTGCTCGTCGGTCTCGCCCGTCGACGCGGACCCGGCCTCGGCCTCCTGGGGGGTGACGGCGGCCTCCGTCGAGGCGGCCTCGTGGCTCGTCGGCTCGGCTGCGGTCGTGCTGCCGGCCTGCTTCGAGGTGTGCTCGCCGCGCTTGCCGGCCAGCTTGTCGACGCCGGTCTCGACCTGCTCGCGCACCTTGGCGAACTGCGCGGCATACCGGCCGTCGGTGCGCTGGTCGAGCGCGGTGCCGGCCTTGTCGAGCAGGGTGCTCACCCGGTCGCGGTTGTCATGGGCGAGGTCGCCGATCTCGGTGAGCGCACGCTTCACGGCGTGCTCGGTGGCCGTGGTGAGCTCGTCGACCCGACGGTCCAGGTCGAGTTCGTCGAGCTTGGCCTTGAGGGTCTCGGTGATGGTGGACATGGTGTGGGGGTCCCCCCTGCCGTGCGGTTCGGTCCGGCGGCTGCCGGGCATTCTCCTCAACGTGGGCCGACTCGTCCGTTGTTCCACGGCGCGGCTCCGGGATCACCCTGATCGGACCCGGAGGCCCGACTCCCGTGGCCGCTGTCCGCCGGATGTGCGGGAAGGGACCGGAAGCGTCCCCTGCCTCGAACGATTTCGGTCGGCGGACATCTTGACACAAGAATCGAACATATGTACGATAAACACATGGCCCAGACATCGGATCTCGCAGCCGCCCGCGCAACGATCGTTGCCGCGCGCGAGGCAGCGGGCGCGGTCCGGCACCTCGCCTGGCAGCACTCGGGCGACGAGTTGGGCGCGGTCGTGCGCGAGCTCGACGATCTCGATCGGGCGGTGCGCGCGGCCATCGTCGCCGTCACCGCGGAGGCGATCCGACAGGGCGGGATCTCGGCCTCCCAGTGCCGGGACAGCGTCTCCTGGCTGCGCGAGCATGCCCCGTCCCTGCGCCAAGGCGGCTCCCGCGCGGTCGCGGACTGCGCCGCTGTGGTCGCCGCCGAGCGCGGAGGCCGCGGCCTCGCCCTCCATCAGCCCGCTCACAACGAGCCCGCCGAGCCTCCGACACCGGTCGAGGTCGTCTGTGAGGCCGTCCTGAGCGGCGAGCTCGGCGCGCCCACCGCCGTCACCGTGTTGGCCGAGTTCGACCGGCTGCGCAGTCGGCTGCGGCCCGAGGCCCACTCGACGGTCGCCGTGGCACTCACCCAGCTCGGCCGCGAATGGGGCGGCGCTCAGGTCCGGCGTCTGCGTCCGAGCCTGCTCGCCGAGCACGGCCTGCCCGGAGAGCTGCAGGCCGATCACGACACCCTCGCCCGTGCGGTCTGCCTGAGCACCCCCGCCGTCGAAGACGGGCTCACGACCTATCGCCTCACCCTCGACCCCGAGTCGGCCGCGACGCTCGAGGCCGCCATCGGCACGCTTTCCGCGCCCTGCCCCGACCCGGTGACCGGCGCGCGCGATCCCCGTCCGGCGAGCCGACGGCGTGCCCAGGCACTCATCGAGGTATGCCGCCGCGCCACCGCCGCGGGCGAGCGCCTTCCCAACTCCGGCAAGGCCGCACTCATCGTCACCGTCGGCTGGGAGACCCTGCGCTCGGCGCTGCACGGGGCGGGGACCGTGGTCGGCACCACGGCCACCGGCACGCTCATGGCTCCCGAAACCGTCCGCCGGCTCGCGTGCGACGCCGAGATCATCCCCGCCGTGCTCGGCTCGGGCGGCGAGTTGCTCGACCTCGGCACGAGTGTCCGCTTCTTCGCCCGGGCGCAGACCCGGGCACTCTGGGTGCGCGATGGCGGGTGCTCCTTCCCCGGCTGCGGCACCCCCGCGCACTGGTGCCACGCCCACCACCTCGTCCACTGGGCCGACGGCGGGGCGACTGACCTGGCCAACGCCGCCCTGCTCTGCCATCGACATCACGACATCGTCCACCGCGACCGGCTCAGAGGGGAGGTCCACGACCCACCCGACGCAATCGGCGATCGTGCCGTCCATTGGGACCTGAGCCCGGGCTCCTACGACCGAGCGATCCGCGGCCGACCGGCCGCCTGACCTCCCGCGAGCTCGACCGGGGGATGTCAGTCGTACACCCGCGCACTCGTCGGGTCGTAGAACGGACGCAACGAGACACGGGCGGCATACCGCTCGCCGGCGACGTCGACCTCCCACGATCCCGCCGCCAGCCATTCCGTCGTCGCCGGCCCGTCCGGGTTGGTCACGAAAGCGAGGCCGACCGCGCCGCCGAGCGTCCAGCCATAGGACCCGGAGCGGACGTCACCGACCGTAATGCCGTCGCGCAGCACCACCTCCGCGTGGAAGAACAGCGGCCGCGGGTCGAGCAGGAGCACCGATACGAGCCGCGCGCTCGGCGGCCCTGCGGCGAGCGCGGCGAGCGCGGGCTCGCGGCCGATCCATGCGCCCGGCTTGTCCTTGGCGACGGCGAAGCCCAGCCCCACCGAGGCGACGTCGTCGGTGTTGTCGAGGTCGTGCCCGTAGTCCCGGTAGCCCTTCTCCAGCCGCAGACTCCCCAGCGCCTTGAGCCCGACCAGCCGCAGCCCGTGCGGCTCGCCCGCGCCGACGATCGTCTCCCAGACGTGCCCGGCGTGCTCGACCGGGATGTAGAGCTCCCACCCCAGCTCCCCCGCGTAGGTGATCCGCACCGCGAGCACCCACGCGCCCCCGACGTCGATCCACCGGGCGTCGCGGAAGGCGAAGGCCGCCGCCGAGACGTCACTGCTCGTCACCGCCGCGAGGACCTCGCGCGAGCGGGGACCCTGGAGGTTGACCTGCGCGTAGACCGCGGTCACGTCGGTCACCCGCGCGTCGTCCTGCGCCGTATGCCGCCGCAACCACCCGAGCGCGTGCCCGTGGGCGGTGTCGGAGGCCACGACGAGGAAGCTGTCCGGCTCGAGCCGGGTGACGGTGAGGTCGGCCTGCAGACCGCCCCGCTCGTCGAGCCACTGGGTGTAGACGATCCGGCCGACCTCGCCGGCGACCGCTCCCGCGCTGATCCGGTCGAGCGCCGCAGCGGCCCCTGGCCCCTCGACGAGGAACTTCGCCATGAACGACATGTCGATGAGCCCCACCCCGGTGCGGACTGCCTCGTGCTCGTCCCGCCAGTGGGCGAACCAGGGCTGCGGCTCCCACGACGGCTCGGCGCTCGGCGTCTGGCCGGGGCCGGCATACCAGTCGGGCGACTCCCAGCCGGAGACGTCCTTCATATAGGCACCCGCGGCAATGAGCTTGTCGTGCAACGGGCTTCGCTTGATGCCTCGGCCGGTGCGCAGCTGCGTGCCGGGCGCGTGGGCGGCATACACCGTGCCGAGGATCTCGGCCGTGCGCTCGCGACGCATCGCCGGCGTGAGTTGCCAGGGCTGGAAGCGGTCGACATGGAAGGCGGTGACGTCGGCACCCGGGTCACCGGTGGTGATCCAGCGGGCAACCAGCCGACCCATCCCGCCGCTGGAGAGGATGCCGATCGAGTTGAGCCCGGCGCAGACGAAGTAGCCGCGGATGCCCGGCACCTCGCCGACCGCGGGCAGCAGGTCGGGAGTGAAGGACTCGGGTCCGCAGAAGAAGGTCCGGATGCCCGCGCCGAGGGTGACCGGCACCCGCTCCATCGCGGTGCGCAGGAAGGGCTCCATCCGCTCCCAGTCCGGTTCGAGGGTGCCGAAGGAGAAGTCGCGGGGTATGCCGCCCACCTGCCACGCCGCGGCCCGCGGCTCGAACAGGCCGACCATGAGGCCGCCGCCCTCTTCGCGGTAGTAGCCGTAGGCCGCCGGGTCCTCGAAGACCGGCAGTCCGGCGTGCACGCCGTCGATCGGTTCGGTGACCAGGTAGTAGTGCTCGGCGGCCTGGTTGGGCACCACCAACCCGTTGCGTGCGGCCAGCTCCCGCGCCCACATCCCGGCGGCGTTGACGGCATACTCGCACCCGATGTCGCCGCGGTCGGTGCGGACGCCGGTCACCTCCTGGAGCCGATCACCTTGGGTGACAACGGATTCCACGGTGACGCCCTCAACGATCCGGACGCCGAGCGCCTTGGCGCCCTTGGCCAGCGCCATGGTGAGGTCGACCGGATTGACCCGACCGTCGCCGGGCACGTAGAAACCGGCGAGCAGGTCGTCGGTGCGGGCGAGCGGGAAGCGCTCGGCGATCTCCACCGGAGAGATCTCGTGCACCTCCAGGCCCTGGGTGCGCTGGAACGCGGCGATCCGGCGGTATTCGTGCAGCCGGCCCGGGTCGGCGGCGGCCTCGATGAGCCCGACCGGCCGGAAGCCGGTCGCCTGGCCGGTCTCGGCCTCGAGCCGGGCATAGAGGTCGCGTCCGTAGAGCCTGATCTCGGTCGAGGTGTGCGAGGTCGAGCCGAAGCAGGTCATGAGTCCGGCCGCGTGCCAGGTGGTCCCGGAGGTGAGCCGGTCGCGCTCGAGCAGGACGACGTCGGTCCAGCCGAGGTGGGCCAGGTGGTAGGCGATCGAGGTGCCGATGACCCCGCCCCCGATGACGACCACCCGGGCCCGCTCGGGCAGAACCGACGACGACGAGCGCGCTTCGGCAGTGACCACCTGGGAAACCTACCGCCGTAGGATCGGGCCACCCACTCGCCTTCTGGGAGGCCGGATGTCGCACCCCGCCCACGCCGACGCGTTCGAGCCACCCCGGACCGCGCAGGAGGTGAGCGAGGGGATCTTCGCCTTCGTCCAGCCGGACGGGTCCTGGTGGATCAACAACACCGGCTTCCTCGTCGGCACGCGCGGGGTGCTCGCCATCGACTCGTGCGCGACCGAGCGCCGCACCCGCGCCTTCCAGGCGACCATCGGCGCGGTCACCGACCAGCCCGTGCGGACGCTCGTCAACACCCACCATCACGGGGACCACACCTTCGGCAACCACCTCTTCCCGGGCGCGACGATCGTCGGGCAGGACGGCATACGGGCCCCGCTGCTCGCCTGGGGTATGCCGCGCGATGCCCCCATCTGGACGCCGGTCGACTGGGGCCGGGTCGAGCTCGAGCCGCCGTTCCTCACCTTCGCCGACTCGGTCACCCTCTGGGTCGACGACCTGCGGTGCGAGCTCTCCTATGCCGGCACCGCGGCGCACACGACAAACGACTCCTGGCTGTGGGTGCCCGAGCGCAGGCTGCTGTTCAGCGGCGACGTGCTCTTCAACGGCGGCACGCCCTTCCTGCTCCAGGGCTCGATCGCCGGCGCCCTGGCGACGATGGACCGGCTCGCCGCCCTCGGCGCCGAGACGATCGTCCCCGGGCACGGCCCGGTGTGCGGCCCCGAGGTCATCGAGACGGTCCGCGGCTACCTCGGATTCGTCCAGCGCACGGCCGCGGCAGGGCGTGCGGCCGGCCTGTCGCCGCTGCAGCTGGCCCGGGAGACCGACCTCGGCGAGTATGCCGCGCTCCTGGACCCCGAGCGGATCGTCGGCAACCTCCACCGGGCCTACGCCGAGCTCGACGGGGCCGCGCCTGGGGCGCTCATCGACCTGCCGGCGGCGATCGCGGACATGCTCGCCTACAACGGCGGCCGCCCGCTCACCTGCCACGCCTGACCGCGCCGCGCGCGCACCACCGCAGCGTCGGCGTGCGCGCTCCCGTCCCGACCCCCGAGCGCCCGGGGCGATGTCGGCGTCACGGCATACAGTGCGGGGGTCCGGATCCAATGGGAGGCGCGGGTGGCCCACTCCTCGCTCGACCTGGCCGCGCTGGCCGAGCGGCTGCGCGGGCTCGACGATGCCGCGCTGCGCGCGACCGCCGGGCCGTCGGTCTTCGCCCGCGGTCGGGACTATGCCGCCGCGCGCCGGGTCCGGGGCCTGGAGATCGCCGGCCCCTGGGCCGTGGGTGCCGGAGTGCAGGGCAACGGGCGCAGCTACCGCACCCAGGTGACCCTCTATCTCGCCCGCGGGGAGTTGCAGTGGAGCGGCACGTGCACGTGCCCGATGCAGGTCGACTGCAAACACGCCGTCGCGGTGGCCATCGTCGCCCGGCAAACCCTCGGGAGCGTGTCCAGCGCGGGCGGACTCGACCCGGGCGGGTCGGCCGACGACGCAGCGGAGGGGCGGGGCACGGGCACCGACGGGCTGCCGCGACCGCCGAACCTGGCCCGGCTCGGCTCACCGACCTGGGAGCAGGCGCTGCGCGGCGTGCTCGGCGACCCGGCGGCTCGCACCGACTGGACCCCGGTGGGCCTGCTCGTCGAGGTCGCCGGCTCGATGCGCGGTCCCTACGGCGCGCACGGCACCGACCCCGGCGCTCACCTGGTCGTTCGCCCGGTGGCGCCGGGCAAGCAGGGGTGGGTCCTGTCCGCGCTCACCTGGACGGGCCTGGACTACCTCGGCGGGCACAGCGCCATCCGTCTCGCCCCCGCACAGCTCGCCGCCCTTCGCGCCCTGGTCGCCCCGGTGCGCCAGGGATGGTCCTACCGACCCGGCGACCGGGTCCGCCTCGACCAACTCGGCAGCGGCTGGGCGGCCGCCCTGCGCGAGTGCCGGCGCAGCGGCATACGGCTGCTCACCCATCAGCGCCACTCGGGCGAGGTGATCCTGCCGGACGAGCCGGCGCGCGTCGTGCTCGACCTCGCGACCGACGAGGGCGGCGGCGTGACCGTGGCGCCGCAGATCACGCTGCCCGAAGCCGTGCGAGAGCTCGAGGGGACCTGGACGACCATCGGCGCCGTGCCGAGTGGACTGTGGCTCGCGAGCGGAGCCGACCTGGCCATCGTCGGGATCGACCCGCCGCTCGACGTCGAGACGATGCGGCTGCTCGACGGGGGACCCGTGCGGGTGCCACCCGCCGACGTGGGGCGCTTCCGATCGAGGGCGCTGCCCGTGCTGGCTCGACGCTTCGAGATCAGCTCGGGTGACGGCTCGATGACGGTGCCGGAGGTCGGCCCGCCACAGTTGCTCGTCACCGTCACCCACGAGCCGGGGCTTCGGCTGTCCGTGCGCTTCGCGATGACGTATGCCGTGGGCTCCGACCGTCTGTCGGCTCCCCTCGCAGGTGCCCCCGGAGCGCCGGCGCCTGGTCTCGACGCCTTCCGCGACCGGGCGGCCGAGGCTGCGCTGGTCGAGCGCCTCGACTGCCTCGACCGACTCGGCTGCCAGCCGCCGCTGCGCCGGCTCTCCCCCATCGGCGAGCGCACCCTCGTGCCCGAGATCGTGCTCGACGGGCCGACGATGCTGCGCTGGCTCAACCTCGTGCAGCCGCGATTGCAGGAACGCGAGGATGTCGTCGTCGAGGTCCTCGGCGAGCCGGTCGTCTACGCCGAGGCCGAGGAGCCGCCCGTCGTCGCGCTCTCGATCACCGACACCCCCGGCTCGACCGACTGGTTCGATCTCGACGTGCGGGTGCGGGTCGGTGCCGAGCAGGTGCCGATGCGCAGCCTCATCACCGCGCTCACCCTCGACCAGGAGGTGGTCATCCTCGACAGCGGCACCTGGTTCCGGGTCGACCAGCCCGAGCTGGCTCAGCTGCGTCGCCTCGTCGAGGAGGCCCGGGCGATGGCCGAAGACCCGCGCGGCCCCCTGCGGTTGTCGGCCTACCAGACCGATCTCTGGAGCGAGCTCGAAGCCCTCGGCGTGGTCGAGGAGCAGAGCGGTCGCTGGACCGCCTTGGTCGCCGGGATGCGGTCCGATGCGGCACCCGAGCCCCTCCCACCCCCGGCCGACCTGGCCGCGACGCTGCGCCCCTATCAGCAGGCCGGCTACGAATGGCTCAGCTTCCTGCGCCGCGCTGGCCTCGGTGGTGTGCTCGCCGACGACATGGGTCTGGGTAAGACCCTCCAGGTGCTCGCCATGGTGCTCGCGGCCAAGGCCGACAAGACCGCCCTCGGAGGCGACGGCACGGCATACCCTCCGGTCCTCGTCGTCGCGCCGACCTCGGTCTTGGCGACCTGGGTGAGCGAGGCCGCACGCTTCGCGCCCTCGCTGCGCGTGGTCACTCTCGGCGAGACGACGGCCCGGCGCGGGGTCGCGGTGGCCGCAGCGGCGGCGGGAGCCGACCTCGTCGTCACCTCCTATGCCGTCTTCCGGCTCGACGCCGAGGGTTTCCGCGAGGCACCCTGGTCGGTGCTCGTGCTCGACGAGGCGCAGTTCGTCAAGAACCACCAGTCCCAGGCCTATCACTGCGCGCGGACGCTGCCCGCACCGTCGAAGTTCGCAATCACCGGCACGCCGATGGAGAACAACCTCATGGAGCTGTGGGCGCTGCTCTCGATCGTCGCTCCGGGGCTCTTCCCCCGCCCGAAGGCCTTCCAGGAACATTTCCGGCGGCCGATCGAGAGCGGTGAGTTGCCCGAGCGACTCGACACCCTCCGCCGCCGGATCCGCCCGGTCATGTTGCGCCGCACCAAGGAGGCGGTGGCCAGCGAGCTGCCACCCAAGCAGGAGCAGGTCATCCCGGTCACTCTGTCGGCCAAGCACCGGCGGATCTACGATCGCGGGCTGGCTCACGAGCGCCAGCGGGTGCTCGGGCTGCTCGACGACGCCCGGCGCAACCGGATCGCCATCTTCCGATCGCTCACGAGGCTTCGTCAGCTCAGCCTCGACCCGGCGCTCGTGGACTCCGAGCATGCGGGCGTGGGCTCGGCGAAGATCGACGCCCTCGTCGACTTGCTCGCCCCGGTCGTCGCCGAGGGGCATCAGGCGCTGGTCTTCAGCCAGTTCACCGGGTTTCTCGCGAGGGTGCGGGCGCGGCTGGATGCCGAGGGGATCTCCTACGCCTACCTCGACGGGCGCACCACCCGGCGCGACGAGGTGATCGCCGACTTCCGGTCCGGGGCAAGGTCGGTCTTCCTCGTCTCGCTCAAGGCCGGGGGCTTCGGGCTCACGCTCACCGAGGCCGACTATGTCTTCCTGCTCGACCCCTGGTGGAACCCCGCAGTCGAGGCACAGGCCGTCGACCGCGCCCACCGGATCGGCCAGGACAAGCACGTCTTCGTCTACCGGCTCGTCTCGGCCGACACCATCGAGGACAAGGTCCTCACGCTGCAGGCACGCAAGCGCGAGCTGTTCGCCCAGGTGGTCGACGAGGGGGCGCTGGCGGGCGGGGCACTCACGGCCGAGGACATCCGCGCGCTGTTGTGAAGCGCCTCGAAGGCCGCCCTCAGGGCCGCGCTGTCAGGCCGCGCTGTCACCGACGTTGTGGCCCGCGGCGGCTAGCTCGCGTCCTCGGTCCCCGCCCCGGATCTCTTCCCGGCTTCGCTCTCCACCCCGGGCTCGACCGACCCGCCCGCCGCTGCGCCGCCCTGGGATGCCGGATCGTCGTCCGAGGCCCGGCGGATCCGGATCGCCGCGACGAGCACGCCGACCAGGCCGGCCGTGAGCAACCCGAACCCGACTGCAGGCAGCAACGGCAGCACGATCCCGATCCCGCCGCCGATCACCCACGCAGTCTGCAGCCGGGTCTCCGACCAGGCGAAGGTCCGCGCCGCGCGCTCGGGGTCGGTGTCCGCCTGGATGAGGGCGTCGAGACACAGCTTTGCCAGCTGCCCGAAGGCCCCGGTGACGAGCGCGAGCAGGAGAACCGACCACACGGCATACACGAGGGTGGTGACCAGGCCCGCGGCGATCGCGACGAGAAGCATGGCCGAGGCGATGACGGTCGGCGAGCGGGTGCCGTAGCGGTTGCCGGCGAAGCTGCCCAGCGCGTTGCCGACACCGGCCGCGACGACGACCAGCCCCAACTCGACGAGGCTGGCCAACCCTGACAGCGGCTGGTCCTGGAGCAGGAAGGCGAGGTAGAACGTGACGAATCCGGAGAGCGCCTTCGCGCCGGAGGCGGTCACGAGGGCCGCACGGACCGGTGCCGAGAGGCCCTGGGCGGCCAGCCGCCACGAGCCGCGCAGCGAGGCGCGCCACGACTGACGGCCCTCCTCGGCGGGCGAATCGACCGAGGCCGGCAGCCGAATGGCCGCGACCGTGGCCGCGACGTAGACGACGAAGGCGAGCCGCAGTGACCAACCGGCCCCGAGCCGGCCGACCGGCGCGGCGAGGAGGCCGCCGAGGGTCATCCCCAGCAGGGTGGCGATCGACTGGCGCGAATTGGCCCGCACGAGGGTGACGGCCTCCGGCCGCACGAGGGGTATGCCGGCCGAGAGGCTCACGGCGTAGGCGCGGGTGGCGACGAGGCAGCCGAGCGCGACGGGGAGCACCCAAGGGGAGCCGTCAGCGACGAGGCCCGCGAGCACCCAGCTGAGGAAGGCCCGCACGGCGAGCGTCGTGCCGATGGCCCAGCGACGGCCGTGGCGATAGCGGTCGAGGATCGGACCGATGAACGGCGCGAGCAAGACGAAGGGTGCCATCGTCGTGACCAGGAAGACCGCCACCTGGCCCCGGGCCTGCCCGACCGGCATCGCGAGGACGGTGCTCGCGAGGGAGACCGCGAAGGCCGCGTCGCCCGCGGACGCGAGGACCTGCATCTCGGTGACCCGGGCCAGCCCGGTCTCGCTCGCGCCCTCCGACCCGGCGAAGGTGCGGAACCGATCGGAGCCGGCCTTGGTCCCCTTCCCGACGAGGCGGGCACTGGCGACGGCGCCCCGGGCACCGGTGCGCCCGGCCGAGGACCCGGCCCGGCCGGTCGCGGTGGCGCCCCGCCTGGCCACCCGGCCGACGCTCGCCCCCGCCGAGCGGACCCGACCGGCGAGGCGCTCGGAGACCGAGGGCTCCCCGACCGAGCGGTCGCCCGGGTGCTCCCAGGGTGGTGGCGTGTCCACGGCCCCCATCCTGCCTCCCCCGGGTGACGCCCGCCCCCTGAGACACCCGCACCCTGCACCCGCACCCTGCACCCGCACCGCCGCCCACCCTCGTTCGGCAGGTAAGCGCTTGAGTGTTGCCGATTAGACGCCTGGAGGCCCCTGAGTGCGCACAATTGGCAACATGCAAGCGCTTACATGCGGGAAGGGGAGAGTGCAGAGAGGAGGGGTGGGTCAGCGGAAGGCGGCCTCGCCGGTGACGGCCTGGCCGATGATGAGCTGGTGGACCTCGGAGGTCCCCTCGTAGGTGAGCACCGACTCGAGGTTGTTCGCGTGCCGCATGAGCGGGTACTCCAGCGTGATGCCGGCCGCGCCGAGGATCGTGCGGCACTCACGGGCGATGGCCAACGCCTCGCGCACGTTGTTGAGCTTGCCCAGGCTCACCTGCTCGGGTGCGAGCCGGTGCTCGTCCTTGAGCCGCCCCAGCTGGATGGCCAGCAGCATCGCCTTGCCCAGCTCGAGGGTCATGTCCGCGAGCTTGAGCTGGGTGGCCTGGTATGCCGCGAGCGGCCGGTCGAAGATCTCCCGCTGACCGGCATACGAGATCGCCGTCTCGAGACAGTCACGGGCCGCGCCGACGGCACCGAAGACGATCCCGAACCGCGCCTCGTTGAGACAGGACAGTGGCCCGCTCAGACCGGCCGCGCCCGGCAACATCGCCGACGCCGGCAGCCGCACCCCGTCGAGGACGAGCTCGGAGGTGACCGAAGCCCGCAGCGACATCTTCTTCTTGATCGCCGGCGCCGAGAAGCCGGGGGTGTCGGTCGGCACGACGAAACCGCGAATCCGGTCGTCGGTCTGGGCCCACACGACGGCGACGTCCGCGACCGAGCCGTTGGTGATCCACAGCTTGTTACCGGTGAGGACCCAGTCGCCGCCGTCGCGCTCGGCCCGAGTGATCATCCCGCCGGGGTTGGAGCCGAAGTCCGGCTCGGTGAGCCCGAAGCACCCGATCGCCTCGCCGGTGGCCATCCGCGGCAGCCACTCCTGCTTCTGCTCCTCGCTGCCCCAGTGGTGGATCGCGAACATCGCGAGCGACCCCTGCACCGACACGAGCGAGCGGATGCCCGAGTCGCCGGCCTCGAGTTCTAGACACGCCAGCCCGTATGCCGTGGCGCTCGTCCCCGCGCAGCCGTAGCCCTCGAGGTGCATCCCGAGCACGCCGAGCGTGCCAAGTTCCTTGGCCAGCTCGCGCGCCGGCAGCTGCCCCGACTCGTACCACTCGCCCAGGTGCGGGCGGATCCGCTCGGTGACGAACCGGCGCACCGTCGCCTGGATCGTGCGGTCCTCCTGGCTCAACAGGCTGTCGGTCGCGAAGAGTGCGAGTGGGTGGACCGGGTCTTTGGACATCGAATCTCCTTGTGCGACAGTCTCCGACAGTATCGGACAGCCTCCGCCCGCCTCAGAGGAAGGCGCTCACCCCGGTCTCGGCCCGGCCGATGAGCAGCTTTTGGATCTGACTGGTCCCTTCGTAGAGGGTCATCACCCGGGCGTCGCGCAGGAACTTCGACACCGGGTATTCGTCGATGTAGCCGTAGCCGCCGAAGCACTGCAGCGCCGCGTTGGCCGCCCGCACCGCGGCCTCGGAGGCGAAGTACTTTGCCTTCGAGGCCGCGACCCCGAAGGGCTCGCCGCGATCGATGAGATCGGCAGCCCGCCAGGTGAGCAACCGGGCGGCGTCGGCATCGACCGACATCTCGGCGACCGCCTCCTGGACCAACTGAAAGGTCGCGATCGGGCGGCCGAACTGCTGGCGTTGGACGGCATACGACGTCGTGGCCTCGAGGCAGCCCTGGACGATGCCCGTGCACCCGGCCGCCACCGTGACCCGCCCCTTGTCGAGGGCTGTCATCGCGATCGCGAAGCCGCCCCCCTCGGGCCCGAGCAACGCGTCGGCCGGCACCCGAACGTCGGTGAGGGAGATCTCGGCGGTGGCCTGTCCGCGCAGGCCGAGCTTGCCGTGGATGGCCCGCGCCTCGAAACCGGGTGAGTCGGTCGGCACGAGGAAGGCTGAGATGCCCTTGGCCCCGGGGCCCCCGGTCCGTGCGAAGACGAGGCAGACACCGGCCCAGGTGCCGTTGGTGATGAACATCTTCTGGCCGTCGAGGATCCAGTCCGAGCCGTCGCGGCGGGCCGAGGTGACCAGGCTGGCCGGGTCGGAGCCGGAGTCGGGCTCGGTGAGGCCGAAGCAGCCGAGCACCTCGCCGGAGCAGATGAGCGGCAGCCAGCGCTGCTTCTGCCCCTCGGTGCCGTGGTCGAGCAGCGGCTTGCCGAACAGCCCCGACGAGGAGGACACGATCCCGCGGACCGAGGAGTCGACCCGGCCGAGTTCCTCCATCGCGACGGCATACGTGATGTAGTCGCCGCCGATCCCGCCATAGACCTCGGGCACGGTGAGCCCGAAGAAGCCGAGTTCGCCAAGCCGGCCGACGATCGCCCGATCGACCTCCTCGCGCCGGTCCCACTCGGCCCGGTGGGGGAGGACTTCGGCCTCGAGGAACTCCCGGGCCACGGCCTTGAAGACCCGCTGCTCCTCGGTAAGGGTCAGATCCATCTCGATCGATCTCCCGTCAGCTCATCGTGAGGCCGCCGCTGACACTCAGCGTCTGGCCGGTCACGTATGCCGCACCGTCGCCGGCGAAGAAGAGGACGGCGGCCGCGATGTCCGCCGGATCGGCCAGCCGGCGCAACGGGATCGCCTTCGTGAGCGACTCGCGCAGCTTGGGGTTGTCGCCGCCCATCGAGGCGAACAGGGCCGTGTCGGTGGGGCCGGGGCACACGACGTTGACGGTGACCCCCGAGCGGGCCATTTCCCGGGCGATCGACTTGCTGAAGGCGATCACTGCTCCCTTCGCGCCGGAGTAGACAGCCTCGCCCGAGGAGCCCACCCGCCCCGCGTCGGAGCCGAGGTTGACCACCCGGCCGTGGCCCTGCGCGGCCATGATCGGCAGCACGGCCCGGCACGTATGCAGGACGCCGAGGAAGTTGATCCCGATGACCTTGGCCCAGAACTCCGGCTCGGTCTGCACGAACGGCATCGCCTGGTCCCATCCCGCGTTGTTCACGAGCACGTCGATTCGTCCGTGGGCCGACTGGATCGCCGCGACGGTGGCGTCGACCGCGGCCTTGTCGGCGACGTCCACGGCATACGCGCTCGCGTCGGGACCGCACTCGGCGGCGACCGTGCGGGCGGCGGCCTCGTCGAGGTCGGTGACGACGACGATCGCCCCTTCGGCTGCGGCGGCGAGGGCGATGGCTCGTCCGATGCCGGCACCGGCTCCGGTGACGAGGGTGACCTTGTTGTCCAAACGTCCCATGGGGCAATGCCTTCCGTGTGTTCGACGCCGTCAGGGGGCGAAGTCGCGGCCGAGGAGCGAGCGGGCGACGACGAGCTGGGAGACCTGGGCGGTGCCGTCGCCGATCTCCAGACCGATGACGTCGCGCATCCGCTGGCCGACCGGGCTCTCCGTGCAATAGCCCAGGTGTCCGAGGGTGAGCAGGCACTGGTGGATGACGTCGACGGCGAGTTTGGGCGCCCAGAACTTCGCCATCGCGGCCTCGGCGCTGTGCTCGAGCCCCTCGTCCTTGCGCCAGAGCGCCTCGTAACACACGTGCCGCGCACCGGCGAGGTATGCCGCGGCCTCGGCGAGCGGGAAGGCGACCCCCTGGAAGCGCCCGATCGGCTGCCCGAAGGCCTGCCGGTCGCGCGCCCACTGGAGGGCCTCGTCGAGGGACTGGGCCGCGGCCCCGAGACAGCTGAGACCGATGATCGCCCGGGAGTAGTCGAAGCCCTGCATGGTCGAGACGAAGCCGCCGCCCACGGCTCCGACGAGGTCCTCGCGCCCGACCCGCACGCCGTCGAAGTGCAGCGAGGCCCGCCCGATCGCCCGACCGCCGAGGTCGTCGAAGGGATATCGGGTGACCCCGGGGTCGGCTAGGTCGACCCAGAAGGCGGTCACCCCGCGCGCACCAGGCCCGCCGGTGCGCGCGAGCACGATCCCTGCGTCGGCCGACATGCCGAGGGTGATCGAGGTCTTCTCGCCGCGCAGCCGCCAGGCGACCGGTTCACCGTCGGGGCCGGGTTCGCCATCCGGGATCGCCTTGAGCTCGAGGGCCGCCGCGTCGGTCCCGTGCGCCGGCTCGGTGATGCAGATGCATGCGACGGTCTCGCCGGTGGCGATGCCCGGCAGCCACCGGGCCTGTTGCTCGGCGGTCGCGTTCCGCACGAGGATGTCGCTCACGAGGGCCGTGGTGACGATGACGTATGCCGCGTTGAAGTCCGCGCGCCCGACCTCCTCGGCGGCGATGCCGGCGATGACGGCGCTCGCCTCCTGACCGCCGAAGAGCTCGGGGATGCGCAGCCCGGTGAGACCCATCGTCGCCATCTCGAGCGAGGTCTGCCGACGGAAGGCACCGGCCCGGTCGTCGCTCTGGTAGTGCGGCGCGAGGGTGGCCGTGGCGAAGGCGCGCACGGCCCGCCGGTAGTCGGCCTGGTCCTCGTCGTCGGCATATCGCATGGCGTCCTCGCTCTGCTCCCGTGCCTCTTCCGTGCCTTCTCGTGCCTTCTCGTGCCTTCTCGTGCAGTCCCTCGGGGCGCTGGCGGGTCAGTGCCAGGCGACGTATTTGTCGAACTCCGGGGCCCGCCTCTCCGCGAAAGCCCGAGCCCCCTCCATCCCCTCCGGGGAGGTCGCGAACGAGTCGAGCGCGGTCATCGCCATGTTGGACAGCCCCGCGTGGTGGTCGGTGTCGGCATTGAACGACTGCTTGCAGAACTTGAGCGCGGTCGGGGACAGGGCGACGATCTCGGCGACCCAGGCCCGTGCCTCGTCCATGAGCCGGTCGGCCGGCACGACCTTGTTGACCAGCCCCATCGCGAGGGCCTCCTGGGCGTCGTACTGACGGCAGAAGAACCAGATCTCGCGCGCCTTCTTCTCCCCCACGACCCGCGCGAGGTATGCCGTGCCGAAGCCCGCGTCGAAGCTGCCGACCCGTGGGCCGGCCTGGCCGAAGCGGGCGGTCTCACTCGCGATCGACACGTCGCACAGGACGTGCAGGACGTGCCCGCCGCCGATGGCCACCCCGTTGACCGCGGCGATCACCGGCTTGGGGATGTCGCGGATGAGCTTCTGCAGGTAGCCGATCTCGAACATCCCCGACTCGCTCGGGCCGTAGTCGCCGGTCTCGGCCCGCTGCTTGACGTCGCCGCCGGTGCAGAAGGCCTTCTCGCCCGCGCCGGTGAGCACGACCGCCCGCACCGCCGGGTCGGCCCAGGCGAGCCGAAAGGCCTTGATGAGCTCCTCGACGGTCTGGGACCGGAAGGCGTTGTAGCGCTGCGGCCGGTTGATGGTGACGTAGGCGCCGCCGTCGGCAACGGCATACGTGATGTCCTCGAATTCGGCCACGGCGCCCTCCTCCATGCTTGAATGAACACTCATTCAATCTCTAGGATGGGGGGCGTGTCAAGAGGTATGCCGTCCACCCCGACCGCCCCCAAGGGCGCCGCCACGGGCGCCGCCCCCGCGCGCGCCGCGCGGGCCGAGGCGCGGCGGGCACAGATCCTCGCCGCGGCCACCGACCTCATGCAGGAGAGCGGCTACCACGCGATGTCGATGCAGGACCTCGCCGAGCGCGCAGGGATCAGCGTCGGGCTGGCCTATCAATATTTCGGCGGCAAGGAGGACCTCCTGCGTGCCGTCGTCGTCGACATCCTCGAAGACTTCCGGGCCCAAGTGCCGGCCGCGATCGCCGTCGCCGGCGGCGACCCGGTCGCCCGGGTGACCGCCGGTATCGCGGCCTTCTGCGCGGTCATCGACGCCAAGCGCGCCGGGGCCCGCCTGGCCTACCGGGAGAGCCAGACCCTGCCCCCCGAGGGCCGTGCCCTGCTCCAGCGGCTCGAGCAGGAGACGAACGAGCCACTGCGTGAGGCGATCCTCGACGGCATCGAGGCTGGCGTCTTCCGGCCGGTCGACCCGGAGCTCGTCGTCCACGACGTGGTGATGATCGCGCACGGGTGGGCGCTCAAACACTGGAACCTGGGGCCACGGATGAGCCTGTCCGACTACGTCGCCGGGCAGACCGACCTCGTCCTCGCGGCGATCACGGCACCGGCAGGCCCGGCGGCCTTTCGGAGTGCGGAATCGACCTCCCCAACGGGACCTTCGGCGCGGTAGGTTGCGGGCACCCGCCCCATCCAGAGCGCCCTGGAGGCTGCCGTATGCCGCCCACCGCAAGTGTGGCCGAGGTCGCCACCGAGCGACCCGCCCGCTACGGGCGCCAGTTGGTCTCCCACTTGGGCCGCAAGGCCGGCGGCGAATGGTCGGCCGAGCACGACACCGGCTGGATCACCCTCGGCGAGGGCCGGGCCGAGGTGTCCTGCACCCCGGGCGTCCTGCACCTGCAGGTGAGCATTCCCGCGCACCCCGAGCAGCTCCCGCGACTCGAGGATGTCGTCGGGCGTCACCTCGTGCGCTTCGGCAGCAAGGACGAGCTCGTCGTGACCTGGACCCGCGCCGACGGCAGCGTCGGCAGCACCCAGCGCGGCGAGGGCACCGACGACGAGACGTGAGGGGAAGCCATGCGTGACTTCGGCGTCGGCGCCTGGCCGGCACGGGTGGCTCGACAGCGGCCGCACGCGCAGGCCTTCCTCTACCGGGACCACTTCACGACCTTCGCCGAGGTCGCCGAACGAACCGCCCGCATCGCCTCCGTCCTGCGCGCCCACGGGATCGGGCGCGGCGACCGGGTCGCCTACCTGGGCCACAACTCCGCCCTGTTCGCCGAGGTGCTCTTCGCGACCGCACGGCTCGGTGCCGTCATCGTCCCGCTCAACACCCGGCTGGCGCCGCGCGAGACGGCATACATCCTCGGCGACTGCACGCCCTCGCTGCTCGTGTGGGCACCGCCCTTCGGCGGGATCGTCCAGGACCCGCAGGTGGCCGCGCTCGGCATCCCGACGATCGAGGTGGGAGACGACCCGTTCACCGGGCCGCTGGCGACCCTGATCGCCCAGGCCTCACCCGATCCGATCGACGAGCCGATCGACCACGACGACCTGTTCATGATCCAGTACACGAGCGGGACGAGCGGCCACCCCAAGGGGGTGATGATGTCGCACGGCAACGTCACGTGGAACGTCCTGCACGCGATCCTCGACGTCGACCTGCGGATCGGCACCGTCTCACTCGTCGCGGCACCGATGTTCCACACGGCCTCGCTCAACATGCACTTCCTGCCGACCTTCCTCAAGGGCGGCCTCTCGATCATCGAGGAGAGCTGGCGGGACGAGCGAGTGCTCGACCTCATCGAGGAGCACCGGGTCACCTATCTCTCCGGCGTCACCGCCGTCTACGAGTCGCTCACCCGCTCGCCGCGGTGGCCCACGGCGGACCTGTCCTCGGTCACCGTGGCGATGTCCGGCGGATCGCCGCTGCCCGAGTCGCTCCTCATGACGTATGCCGCGCGCGGCATCGCCATCGCGCAGGCCTACGGCCTCACCGAGTCCTCGCCGGGAGTGGTGATCCTGCGTCCGCAGGACGCCGTCCGCAAGCTCGGGTCGGCCGGGTCGCCGCACACCTTCGTCGACCTGCGGATCGTGCGCCCCGACCTCACCCCGGTCGACACCGGCGAGGTGGGCGAGGTGCTCGTGCAAGGACCCAACGTGACGAAGGGCTACTGGCACAACGAGCCAGCGACCCGGGCGGCGTTCGTCGACGGCATCTGGCTGCGCACCGGGGATCTGGCGCGGATGGACGAGGACGGCTTCCTCACCATCGTCGACCGGCTCAAGGACATGATCATCTCCGGCGGCGAGAACATCTACCCGGCCGAGGTCGAGGGGGTCATCGTCTCCCACCCCGCGGTGATCGAAGCGGCGGTGATCGGCGTCCCCGACCCCCGCTGGGGTGAGGTGGGGCGCGCGGTGATCGCCGTCGCGCCCGGGGCGAGGGTCACCGAGGACGAGCTGTTGGGCTTCCTCGACGGCAAGATCGCCCGCTACAAGATCCCCAAGTCGGTGATCGTCGTGGAGGCACTCCCCCACAACGCCGCGGGGAAGCTGCTCAAGCGCCAAGTGAAGGACGAGTTCGGCAACTGACGGGATCGGCGAGCGACCGGCATACCGGCCGGGGGTCGCGGACGGACGAACAAGGGAGAGAGCACGGATGCGTGACTTCGGAATCGGTTCCTGGCCGACGCGGGTGGCCCGCACGCGCCCCGACGGCGTGGCCATGATCCACTTCGGCGTGTCGACGACCTTCGCCGAGGTCGCCGAGCGGACGGCCCGGCTCGCAAACGCACTGCGGGCCAAGGGGATCGGACGGGGCGACCGGATCGCCTACCTCGGCCACAACTCGAGTGCGCTCGCCGAAACCCTGTTCGCTGCCGCCCGTCTCGGAGCCGTGTTCGTCCCGCTCAACACGCGACTCGCGCCGCCTGAGACGGCATACATCCTGCGCGACTGTGAGCCCTCGCTGTTCGTGTGGGGACCCTCGTTCGAGAACACCGTCGAGCACCCGGACGTCAAGGCGCTGGGGATCCCCACCGTTGCCGTGGGCGAGGACCCCCGGGCGGGCGAGTTCGAGGCGCTGCTGCGCTCGGGCGACCCGACGCCCCTCGACGAGCCGATCAGCCACGACGACCTCGTGATGATCCAGTACACGAGCGGGACGAGCGGGCATCCCAAGGGCGTGATGATGACCCACGGCAACATCACGTGGAACGTCCTGCACGTCATCCTCGACATGGACCTCACCCAGGGGACGGTCGCGCTCGTCGCGGCGCCGATGTTCCACACGGCGGGGCTCAACGTCCACTTCCTGCCGACCTTCCTCAAGGGCGGGACCGCGCTCATCGAGGAGAGCTGGCGCCCGGAGCGGATGCTCGACCTCATCGCCGAGCACCGGGTCACCTACCTGTTCGGGGTCACCTCGATGTACCAGTCGCTGGCCCAGTCGCCGCGCTGGGCGGAGGCCGATCTGTCCTCGGTGAGCGTCGCCGAGTCGGGCGGCTCGCCGCTGCCCGAGGTGCTCCTGCGCACCTACGCCGACCGCGGGGTGGCGATCATCCAGGGCTTCGGGCTCACCGAGTCCTCCCCGGGAGCCACGATCCTGCCGCCGGCAGACACCGTGCGCAAGCTCGGCTCGGCCGGCCTGCCGCACACCTTCGCCGACGCCCGGATCGTGCGCCCGGACTTCACCACCGCCGACGTCGACGAGGTCGGCGAGATCCTCGTCCAGGGCCCCAACGTGACGAAGGGCTACTGGCGCAACGAGGAGGCGACCAAGGCGGCCTTCGTCGACGGCGACTGGTTGCGCACCGGCGACCTCGCCCGGGTCGACGCCGACGGCTACATCTACATCGTCGACCGGCTCAAGGACATGATCATCTCCGGCGGCGAGAACGTCTACCCGGCCGAGGTCGAGGCGGCGATCGTGGCACATCCCGCGGTCGACGAGGCGGCGGTCATCGGCGTGCCGGACGCCCGCTGGGGCGAGGTGGGACGCGCCGTCGTCACCCTCCGCCCGGGAGCCAGCCTCACCCCCGAGGAACTGCTCGGCTTCCTCGACGGGCGGATCGCGCGCTACAAGATCCCCAAGAGTGCGGTCATCGTCGAGGCGTTGCCGCACAACGCCTCCGGCAAGCTCGTCAAGCGCACGGTGAAGGAGCAGTTCTCCGACTGACCTTCCCGGCCTCCACCCGCAGGACAGTCGGCTGGTTTGCGCCTCGATTGGCCGTTCTGCGCCTCGATTGGCCCGTTCCTCGCGGCCAATCGCCGTGCACCCGGCCAATCGCCGTGCGCCTGGCCAATCGGCTGTGGACGTCCGGCCAGTCGCCTGGTCACGGCAGCGCGACGCCGCCTGAGGGTCAGGCGGTCAGCCGGAACACCGATCCCGAGCTGCCCTGGACCCACGACTCCGGAAGGGCCGCTGCCAGGGCGTGTTGGGCGCGCCAGCCGGTGCAGTGACCGGGCACGACGAGATCGGGCGCCAACGCCGACAGCGCCTCGACGGTCGGCGCGATGATCGGCTCGAAGGCCGGACCACCGAGGTGGAAGCCCCCGAGCAGTCCCGAGAGCCTGGACTCCCCGGTGAGCCGCAGGGCATGACGCGCGATGTTGACGACGCCGGCATGGCCGCACCCGGTGACGACGAGCAGCCCACGGCCTCGGACGTTGACGACGATGGCCTGGTCGTCGACGACGAGCGGGTCGTGCTGCCAGGCGGTGCCGTCCCACGCCTGGTGCGGGGGCGGCATACCCCGCTCGAACTCGGTCGTCCGGTCGATCTCGCCGGTGACGAGGACGCAGCCGTCGAAGAGCAGCGACGGCTGGCGCCGCTCGATCACCTCGAAGCCCTCCGCGGCGAGCGTGGGCTTGCGCAACACGGGGAAGCGCAACTCACCGTCCGGGAAGGCGAACCGGCGCGGGGTCCACGCGAAGGGGTGGATCGTGAGCGGCATACCCGCGCGTGGGAGTCGACGCGCGAGCCCCGCGAGGCCACCCACGTGGTCGAAGTGTCCGTGGCTGAGCACGACCGCCTCGATGGCGGACAGGTCGGCGCCGATCCGGTCGGCGTTGTCGACGATCCCGTGCGGCGACGTGCCTGCGTCGAAGAGCAGGGTCGAGGTGCGCGCGCCCCGGCGGACGGTCACGAGCACCGAGAAGCCGTGCTCGGCGCGCAGCCCGACCACCGCCTGTCCGTCGACGAAGTGGGCGGCCGGTTCGCGGCCCCGGTCCAGCGGCGCGCGGGTGACGTAGCGCCCGTCGGGCAGCAGTCCGTCGTAGACGTTCTCCATGAGGCTGGTGACGACGACCTCGTCGACCGGCTCGAGCGCGATCGGGTCGACCGCCTCTCCCTCGACGGGACGGGGCATGGTGTCGCCAGCGCGCCAGCCGTCCGAGCATTCACACACGTCGGCCTCCTCGGTCGCGGGGTCCCCTCAGCTGCGCGTGACGCGTCCCGGTCCGAGGGCACGCTCGAGTCGGGCGGCCAGGCGCGGAGCACCCGAGGGGGCCAGCCGCACGAGGGCGTCCATGGCCCGGGCGTCGCCGCCGACGAGGATCCGCCCGCGGCCCGCGGCCACCCCGTCGAGGATGATCGTCGCGGCCCGCACGGGGTCCATCCGTAGCAGTCGGTCGTGGTAGCGACGCACCCGCGCGGCCGCGGCGTCGTCGAGCGGCCGGTCCGATGCCTGGGTCCGGGACAGCGCCGACAGCGCGATCCCGGTGCGGACGCCGCCCGGATGCACGACGGTCACCCGCACGGGCAGCCGATCGCGCACGACCTCGCCGCGCAGCGCCTCGGTGAAGCCGCGGACCGCGAACTTCGCCGTGCAATAGCCGGCCAGCCCCGGCTGGGCGAACAGCCCGTTGAGGCTCGAGATGTTGACGATCCGCCCGGCACCCGAGGCGACCAGGTGCGGCAGGAACTCCTTGCTCCCGTGGATGACCCCCCAGAGGTCGACGTCGATGACCCGCTCGAGGTCCGCGTAGTCCGCCTCGAGCACGCTGCGTGGCGCCCCCGCGATCCCCGCGTTGTTGTAGATCTCGTGGACGACGCCGAAGCGCTCGACCGTCGCCTGCGCGTAGGTCGCCACGGCCACCCGGTCGGTGACGTCGACCCGGGTGGCGAGCACCGGCGCGCCCAGGGCGGTCACCCGCTCGGCCGTCTCGGCGAGGCCCGCCTCGTCGAGATCGCTCACCGACAGCCGCGCCCCACGCTTGGCCAGCTCGTAGGCGAGCGCCCGGCCGATCCCCGAGCCCGCACCCGTCACGGCCGCCACCCGGCCCTCGACCCGGCCCACGACTGCGCTCATCGGACGCTCCCCTCGACACCAGCCGGTATGCCGCCCGCAGCCTCGGCCGCCGCGGCCGCAGCTCCCGCCGCGGCTGCACTCGGCGCCCCGACCGGCAGCACCGCCCCACCGGCCGGATGGGCCCGGACGTGGTCGACGATGAGCCCGACGAGCTGCGGAGTGAGGCCGGGGGCGATGTGGTGGCGCATGCCTTCGATCGTCACGAGCCGGGCAGCCGGGATCGCCGCCGCCGTTGCCGCGCCGCCGGAGGGGTCGACCATGAGGTCGCGCTCCCCGTGGATGACGAGAGTCGGGGCGGTGATCCGCCGCAGCAGGGCGGTCCGGTCGCCGGTGCGCAACATCGCGTTGACCTGGCGCACGACACCCCCGGTGACCTGGCCGTCGGCGCGCTCCCACAGTCCCTTGGCCCAGGCCGTCTCCACCGCCTCGTCGATCGGATAGGTCGCCGAGCCGATGTGGCGGATCATCGCGAGGTACTGACCGGCATACTCCTCGGCGGTGCGCGGGCGACGGTGGGCGAGCAGGCGCCTCGACGACGGGTCGGGCTGGCCGATCCCGCGCGCGCCGGTGTTGGAGTACATCGAGACGAACGTCGCGACCTTGTCCGGACGGGTCGCCGCGAGCACCTGCCCGATCATCCCGCCGAGCGACGTGCCCAGGACGTGCGCGCGGGCGATGCCCAGCCGGTCGAGGAGGACGACGAGGTCGGCCGCGAGGTCGCGCAGGTCGAAGCCGCCGGGTGTCGGGCGGCCGAGCAGCCAGCGACGCCGCGGCGGCATCGGGCCGGGCTGGCGGGTCGAGCGGCCGATGTCGCGACCGTCGAGGACGACGACCCGCAGGCCGGCCTCGGTGAGCCCCCGGACGAAGCCGTCCGGCCACGAGGTGAGGTCGAGGCTCAGCCCGGCGATGAGCACGATCGGCTCGCCGTCGGGCTCGCCGAGCACCCGATAGCACAGGGTGACGCCGTCGCCGACGTCGCAGAAGCGATCCGTTCCCTCCACCACACGTCCCTCCACCACACGTCCCTCCGTCCCCGTCGCTCCGTCGTCGCCAGCCTCGCACACTCGCCTCGCGCGGCGACGCGCCCTGCCCAGCCACACTATGGGAAGGATTTCCGACCCTCTGGGGTGCGAAATCCTCCGCCGAGGGGCCGCCACGCCCCCCGGCGGCGCCGGCATACCGCGTGCCGTTCCTGGAAGGGGTGATCTTCGCCACACCACCGGGGACTGCAGCTTTCCCACCCGCGCAACCGGGCCTTTCGGCCCCTCTTCGCCGACGAGAGCCGTCGATAGTGTCGAATCTTCAGGGCCGCCGTCGATGCCGGTCCGCAGACAGCGCCGCCGCATCCCCAGGAGCCTACGACGATGTCGGACTACGCGACCCTGCCCTCAGCCGCCTCGGCCGAGGGCACCCGCCCGGACGAGACACCCACCACCGAGGCCTACCTCGCTGGGCCCCACTTCAAGCCGAGTCACGCCTTGGCGCAGGCTCCCGTGGTGTCCCCGCCGCATTCGGTGGACGGCTTCGTGCGCGAATTCCTCCGGGAGCTCAACTACGGCCAGGGCGTCTCACTGCTGCGCTCCTCGGTGAACGACCAGTATCTCGCGCTCGCGCGCACGGTGCGCCACTACCTCATGGCGCGGTGGCTCGAGACGGCCCGGGCGCGCCGTGAGAAGCCGTCGAAGATGGTCGGCTACCTGTCTGCGGAGTATCTGCTCGGCCGGCAGCTCGGCAACAACACCGTCGCCGCCGACCTCAGCGAGATCGTCCGCGAGTCCCTGGCGGCCTGCGGCATCCGCGGCACCGACATGTTCGCTCAGGAGGTCGAGCCGGGACTCGGCAACGGTGGTCTGGGCCGCCTGGCCGCCTGCTTCATCGACTCGCTCGCGACGCTGGACGTCTCCTGCGTGGCCTACGGCATCCGCTACGAATACGGCATCTTCCAGCAGACCATCGTCGACGGACGTCAGGTCGAGGTGCCCGACCGCTGGCTCTCCCTCGGCGCGCCGTGGGAGTTCCCGCACCCGGAGTCCTCGGTGAAGGTCGAGTTCGGTGGCTACACCGAGCGCTACTTCGACGCCGACGGGGTCGAACGCACCCGCTGGCTGCCCAGCTGGAACGTGCTGGGCGTCCCCTACAACTACATGGTCCCCGGCTACCGCAACGGCCGGGTCAACACCCTGCGGCTGTGGAGCGCCAAGGCCACCCAGGCCTTCGACCTGCAGATCTTCAACTCGGGCGACTACGCCCAGGCGGTGCGCGCCCAGACCTTCGCGGAGAACATCTCCAAGGTCCTCTACCCGGAGGACTCCACTCCCCAGGGACGCGAACTGAGGCTGCAGCAGCAGTACTTCTTCGTCGCCTGCTCCCTCCACGACTTCATCCGGCACACGATGCCGGCCGACTTCGACGTCCGCGAACTGCCCGAGCGGATCATCTTCCAGCTCAACGACACCCACCCGGTCATCGCGGTCCCCGAACTCATGCGCCTGCTCGTCGACGAGTACAAGCTCGACTGGGACGAGGCCTGGGCGATCACCCGACGCAGCTTCGCCTACACGTGTCACACCCTGCTGCCCGAGGCCCTCGAGGTCTGGCCGACCGAGTTGCTCGCCCGCCTGCTCCCGCGGCACCTGGAGATCATCGAGCGAATCAACGCCGAGTTCCTCGCCGTCGTCCGCGCGGCATACCCCGGAGACGAGGAGCGGGTCCGGCGGATGTCGATCATCGGCGACCACCCCTTCCGCTCGGTCCGGATGGCCCACCTCGCGGTCGTCGCGGCGACGAAGGTCAACGGCGTCGCGCAACTGCACTCCCAGCTGCTGCGCGACAAGGTGCTTCCCGACTTCTCGGAGCTGTGGCCCGATCGGTTCACCAACGTCACCAACGGGGTCACCCCCCGCCGGTTCCTGCGCCTGTCCAACACCCGTCTGTCCCAGGTGATCACCGAGGCGATCGGCACGGGCTGGCCCACCGACCTCGACCGGCTCCGCGAACTCGAACCGTATGCCGAGGACCCCGAGTTTCGGGCCCAGTTCCGCAAGGCCAAGGCGGCCAACAAGGAGCGGCTGTCTCGGCTCGTCTCCCAGAGCGGGGGCGTGGCCCTGCCCACCGGCCATCTCTACGACGTGATGGTGAAGCGACTGCACGAATACAAGCGGCAGATGCTCAAGGTGCTGCACATCGTCACGCTCTACGACGGCATACTCTCCGGAGAGTTGTCGCCCGAGGAGGTCACCCCGCGGGTCTTCCTCTTCGGTGCCAAAGCCGCCCCGGGCTACTTCATGGCCAAGCAGATCATCTACGTGATCAACCAGATGGCCGAGACGATCAATGCCGACCCCCGGGTCGAGGACCGGCTCAAGGTCGCCTTCGCGGCCAACTACAACGTCACCCGCGCCTCGAAGATCATCCCCGCGGCCGACCTGTCCGAGCAGATCTCCCTCGCCGGGATGGAGGCCTCGGGCACCGGCAACATGAAGCTCGCCCTCAACGGGGCGCTCACGATCGGCACCGACGACGGCGCGAACGTCGAGATCCGTGAGCTAGTCGGCGACGACAACTTCTTCCTCTTCGGGATGAGCGAGCCCGAGGTCTCGGCGCTGCGGGCTTCGGGCTATCGGCCCGGTGCCTTCTACGAGTCCAACCCCCGGCTCAAGCGCGCGCTCGACCTGCTCGCCGGCGGGGCTTTCACCCACGGGGACCGCGAGGCCTTCGCTCCGGTGGTCGGCGACCTGCGCAACAACGACCGCTTCCTCGTCCTCGCCGACTACCAGTCCTACATCGACGCCCAGGAGCGGGTCGACGCGGCCTACGCCGACGAGGAGGCATGGAGCCGGTCGGCGATCCTCAACGTCGCACGATGCGGCTACTTCTCCTCCGACCGGGCGATGCGCGACTACATCGAGCGGATCTGGGGGCCGGAGGTCTCGCGCGGCTGAGCCGGTGAGGGCTCATTCGTGAGCCAGGCGCCACCACCGCTCGAGCCGGTCGCGGTGATGGCCGTGGACGAGGACGAGGTGGTTGCCGAGCGGCCGTTCGAGCAACTCGGCGACCCGATCCGGCGCGAGCTGGAGCGTCACCTGGGTGCGGCACAGGTCCGCGCTGCCGCCGGTGTCGACGATCTGCGCGTCGGCGAACCAGTGCTCACCGAGATCCGGACCCCCGAGGCGCAGGAGGGTGACCGGACCGAGGGCGAATCGGCCCCGCAGCCCGATGCCCAGACCGCTCTCGAAGTGGGTGTGCAGCTCGAGTTCCTCGACGAGACTCGGCGCGACCGTGCAGTGAGCGAGGAGCAGCCGACCGCGCTCCGCTGACGCCACCGCCGGATTGGCGATCCACGAGGCCTGGCCGAGCAGCTCGCGGGCCAGCATCATCGCCACCGCCCCGGCCACGTCGCCCTCGCAACCGGCGACCACCCCGGTGTCGTTGAGTTCGGCGAGGGCCACGCAGCCCGAAGTCGTGAGCTCGCCGAGGAAGTCGAAACAGCGCACGGTCACCGCGTCGACCCGGGCCCGCTCGATCGTCGCCACGAGCGCGGGATGCAGGGCGGCAGCGGCGACCGTCTCACCGGCAGGTGCGGCGGGTTCTCCGCCCGCAACCGTGGCGGGCTCGGACGCAGCGGCATGATCGGAGCCGGGGCGACGACGGCTGAACTTCACGGCAACGGCACGCGTGGCGACCGGGTCGGCCCGACGCTGACCGGCGATCGTGTCGGCGATGTCGACCTCGACGAGTTCGATGCCCCACCGCCGACGGACTGCAGCGGCATCCGGCACGCTCGCGACGAGCCACTCCGACGGCGCACCCACGAGGCCGAGACGCGCCCGGCGAAGGCGGTGCATCGCGGCAAGGTCCACGAGCAGCGTCTCGAGCGGGTCCGGCTGCCGCTCACCCGTGCTGGCATCCGAGGCGGTCACGCCGCCGAGCTCGTCGCCGACCTGGACGATGCGGCCGCGACCGCCCTCGGCGCTCACCCGCGCAAGGGTCTCGAGCGAGGCGGGCAGGCTGTTGTGCCACGGATGCGCGACGAGCACGACCGGCTCCCACGGCACCGCCGCCGCACGCCGCCGGAGCACGTCGAGTGCCGCCGCCTCGGTCCCGCCGGTGGCGACGACGAGCAGATAGGGCACATCCGGGTATGCCGTGGGGTCGGCCACGCGTTCGCCGCCCAACTCCGCGAGCCGGGAGGCCACGGGTGCGACGATCCGCTCGACGGCCTCGTGCGGGTGGAGGGAAGAGGCGACGACGCCGAAACCGAACCGGATCATGGGGACAACCCCATCACTCCCGGTCGGCGGCCCGCAACGCACCCCCCGCCGGAGCGTCGGGGCGACCCGAGTAGTAGACCGCCGCCTCGACGATCTCGCCCGAGTCGGCGAGATGGACGACGACCCGTTCCGTGCCGAGGGCGACCCGGCCGCGGACGAGTTCGCGCGGACCCCTCTCCCGGCTGGCCTCGACGCACACGTGATAATCCCCGACCGACACCCGCCGTCCCCGCTCGTCGGTGCCGTCCCAGTCGACCCTCGTCGACCCCGCCGACTTCGTGCCGCTCGTCGTCGTGTCGATCCGGCCGAGCGCGGCATACCACTGGGCCATCGTCCGCAAGCCGTCGGCCTGCCGGTCGAGCAGCGTCCGGACGTGCACGCCGTCGGCGTCCTCGACCCACACGCTCACCCGCGGGTCGCGCAGCATCCCCCAGCCCGAGAGCAGCGTGTGGGTGAAGGCGACGACCATCCGCGCGCCGTCGGGGAGCAGCTGCCCGCCTGCGGCCCACGGGGGGTCGGCGGGGTCGCGCTCCGCCGATTGCCTGCGGACCCGCTCGAACCGTGCCTCACCCGTGGCCACTTCGCCGCCTTTCAGCGCTTGGGCGGCAACGAGCGGGCATAGGCGACCCCGAGCCCGACCAGCCGGGTCAGGTCACGCTCGCTCGCCATCGCCGGCGTTTCGGCGTGCAGCCAGCCGGTCATCACCCGTCCGCGCATCTCCATCGGCCGCACGTGCTCGGTGACCTCGTCGAGCCCCGTCCGCGGGTCGACCCGGACCATGAGCCCGCCCTGGCTGCTCGCGGCGACCGCCATGTTGCCGTCCAGGAGGAAACCCAGGCCGCCGAACATCCGCTGCTCGCTCACACCGCGCTCGGCGGCGACGACCGCACGGATGCGCGCGGCGAGGGCCTCGTCATATGGCATCGCCCCAGTATGCCGCCGGCCCACCGGCCGCGCGCGGCCGATCGGCCACCTCGCCAACGATTGGCCACGCGAGTCATGGATTGGCCTGGTGCACGCGGCCATTCCTGCAGCAACCGGCCGATCGTGAGCAAAGACCGCGAGGGCGTCAGCGAGCTCAGCCGCGGGCGGCGAGCCAGCCGCGCAGAAGCGGGTAGACGTCGGGGTGGTCGAGCAGGTCGAGGTGGTGGACGCCGTGGACGACGGCGCTCTCGCAGTGATGGCGCTCCGGCAGCGGCACCAAGCCGTCGCCCACCCGCGGCACCTGCGGGTGCCAGGACCCGGGCGTGAGGGTGGCCAGCACGGCATACTCCTCGATCCGGTCGGGGATCGGCGGATGGGTGAGGGGGTCGTGTAGGTCGCGGATGCCGCCGCTGCGGATCCCCACGAGCCCACCGAACCACCGAGCCCAGCCCGTGCGCTCGGTGAACTCCTCGACGACTGCGGCGAACCGCTCGAGCGGTGCCCCGTCGCGCGGGCTCCCGAGGGTGACGACCGCGCGGACCACGCGCGTCCAGGGCCGCTCGTCGTGGGCGAGGGCGGTGACCGCGACGAGGCCCCCCATCGAGTGCCCGACGAGGGCGAGCTCCTCCACCGGGTCGGGCCAGGCCTCCAGCAGTGCCGTGAGCAGGTCGCCCAACCGCTGCGCATTGGCCGCGATCGGCAGGCCCGTGTTGTATCGCAGGTAGATCGGCAGCCACCCCTCGTCGCGTTCGAGCAGCCGCCCGTAGGTCACCCCCTCCTCGCCCCACCGCTGGCGCGAGCGGAAGGCCCACGAGCGGTCGCTCTCGACCAGCCCGTGGACGAAGACGACGAGCCGCCGCCGACCCGTGCCGTATGCCGCGCGCAGCGCCTCGGTCGTCACCGGCAGGTCGCGGTCGTCGTGCCGAAGCGTCATCGCGAGGGCCAGGGTCGACTCCTCCCGGGCGAGCCGGTCGCCGGCGACACCGTTGAGCACCCCGAGCGCGAAGCCGGGGCCCCGCCGGTCGAGCAGGCTGTCGCGCGCGTCCGCGGGGTCTTCCACAAGGGGGTTCACGGCCGCTACGGCGCGCTCGGCGGCCGCACCACCGGCACGCAGGCCCAGGTGGATCCCGCCGAAGGTGGCTCTGCCGATCACGCGGTGGATCTCCCGCACGGGCACCACCACAGGACCGAGGATCCGCCGCAGCACGCCGTAGACGATCCCCGTCGTCGCGTCATGGGTCGACTCGACGATCCCCGCGGCCCCCCGCGCGGCACCGGCCGTCGCCCGGGTGAGATCCCGCGCCTCGGCCTGCCTCACGGCGTTGCCTGCCGCATGGGGCCCAGTCTACCTACGGTTGCGTAGGTTGGCTCGGCGTGCCTCCGACGAGGTCGTCCCAGCCGCGGCGCACCGGGCCCCAACGCTGGTCGACACGCGCCGCCCGATGGACGGCCCGTTCCCACCCGACCTCGCCGAGTCCGTTGCGGGCACCGTCCGGGTCATCGCACGACTCCGGTGGCGAGGGAGCCCAAGCTTTAGGTCACAGTCACGTTGCGATATTGCCGCCGGGGCGGCTAGCCTCAGGACTGAGGGGAGTACTTCCCAGTCGGGTCCGGTCAACCCGAGCGTCCCACGACGCTCCCGGTCCCCGGTCGCGCCGGTCGCGACGAAGGAGACCTCAGGAGTCATCCTGAGGAGATCCATGCCCTTGCAGGCACCCGAGACGGTCGGCACCCCCGGCCTCTGGCTCGGCACCATCGCCGTAATCCTCGGCCTCGTCCTCGTCGACTTCCTGCTCACCCGCCGACCGCACGAGGTGTCGATGCGCGAGGCGCTGGGCTGGTCGGCCTTCTACGTCGCGCTTCCGGTGGCCTTCGGCGTCTGGCTGTGGCAGACCCGCGGTGGCCAGATCGGGCTCGAGTTCTTCACCGGCTATCTCGTGGAGAAGTCGCTGTCGGTCGACAACCTCTTCGTCTTCCTCCTCCTGCTCACCGCCTTCGCCGTGCCGCGCGAGCTGCAGCAACGAGTCCTGCTCATCGGCGTGGTCGGGGCGCTCGTCCTGCGCGGTGTCTTCATCGCCGTCGGCGCGGCGCTCATCGCGAGCTTCTCCTGGGCCTTCCTCCTCTTCGGCGTCGTCCTGCTGCTCACCGCGGTGAAGGTCTGGCGCGACGCCCGCTCGCCAGGCGACCACGCCGTCGACATCGGCTCGCTCGCCTCGGTCCGGTTGCTGCGCCGCCTCGCGCCAGTCTCCGAGCGGTATGCCGGCACCCGGTTCACCGTGCGCGAGGCCGGCCGGCGGGCGCTCACCCCGCTCGCCCTCGTCGTCGTGGCCATCCTCGCCACCGACGTCGTCTTCGCCGTCGACTCGGTGCCCGCCGTCTACGGGATCACCGGCGACCCCTATCTCGTCTTCGCGACGAACGCCTTCGCCCTGCTCGGGCTTCGTGCGCTCTACTTCGTCGTCGCCGGGGCGCTCTCGGCCCTGCGCCACCTCGGTTACGGGCTCGCGGCAATCCTCGTGGTCATCGGGGTGAAACTCGTCCTGCACTGGGCCCACGGCGTGTGGCCCTGGGTGCCGCAGATCCCCACTCTCGCCTCGCTCGGGGTGATCGTCGGCATCCTCGCCCTCGTCACGACGACGAGCCTGGTGGCTCGTCACGCGGATGCCTAGTCACCCGACCACCCCGACGGACCATGGGCGACCGGCGAGTAGCAACGCACCCTGGACAGATGGCCACTCAACGAACCGCGAACGTATACATCACCAACGAAACCGACGGAACGGCACAGATCACCCTGCTCCACCAGAACGACACCAACGGCACCCAGTCGGGCACCTGGACCGCCCAGCCGGGACAGACGGTCGGCCCACTCCTTGTCCACTTCGAGACCGGCATCGGCAGTTGGGGGGTGCTCGACTGGTGGTCGGTGGCGCTCACCGTGCAGAACGGGTCCACTCCGGGCATCTACCAGAACACCGGCACCTCGGCCTTCCCGCACTGGAAGGAATGTCAGCTGCAGACCAAGGACGTCGGCCAGAACATCACCTTCACGGTGAGCACGAGCAAGTTCGAGACCAACCTCCCCTCCGGCGGATGCACCGACGGGGTGACCCGGCTGTCCAACTACTCCCCCATCCGGAACGTCTTCGTGCTCATGCTCGAGAATCGCTCCTTCGACCACATCCTCGGCCAGTCCGGCCTGCCCGGCATCGACGTCCCCCCGCCCGGCACCTCCAACAGCTACAACGGCGTCACGTATGCCGTGGGCTCACCTGCGCCGACGACGATGACGGCCGACCCGGGGCACGAATTCGGCGACGTGGTCGAGCAACTGGCCGGTGCCGGCGCGGCATACCCGTCGGGTGGGCCGTATCCGCCGTTGACGATGGACGGCTTCGTCACCAACTACGCCACGGCGACCGACGAGGGGACCCCTCCCCCCACCGCAAACCACTACGGCGACATCATGCTCGGCTTCGCCACCCCGACGCAGCTGCCGACGACCTATGCCCTCGCGCAGGCCTTCGCCGTGTGCGACCACTGGTTCTGCTCGATGCCCGGACCCACCTGGCCCAACCGGATGTTCGTCCACGCGGCCTCTTCCGCCGGGCTCGACCACAGTCCGACGACTGCGCAGATCATCGAGTGGGAGAGCGTGCACGGATTTTCGTTCCCGCACGGGAGCATCTATGACGCCCTCACGGCCGCGAAGCTGCGGTGGCGGATCTACAACGACAACACCGACGCCTACAGCGACGACCCGAAGAAGGGCTCGGCGTTCGGCGCGGTCCCCCAGGTGAGCGCGCTCAAGGGGGTCACGGTGCTCGACATCAACTCGCTCACCCACTTCGCCAGCGACCTGCAGGGCCCCTACCCCTACCAGTACACCTTCATCGAACCCAACTACGGCGACATCACCGGCAACACCTACGCCGGCGGCTCGTCGCAGCACCCGATGGACGACGTATTCGGCGGGGAGGGGCTGATCAAGGCGGTCTACGAGGCGATCCGCAACTCGCCACTCTGGGACACGAGCCTGCTCATCGTCACCTACGACGAGCACGGCGGCTTCTTCGACCACGTCCCACCCGTCGCGGCACCCCCGCCCGGCGACGGCAGCGGCTCGACCTACAACGAGTCGGGTTTCACCTTCGACCTGCTCGGGGTCCGCGTGCCGACGATCGTCGTGTCCCCGCTCATCGCGGCCGGGACCGTCGACACCTCGGTCTACGACCACTCGTCGGTCCCGGCGACCCTCGAGCGGCTCTTCGGTTTCCCGTCGCTCACCAACCGTGACCAGGCGGCGGGCGACGTACGCGGCCTGCTCACGCTCACGACGGCCCGCACCGACTGCCCGACGACGCTGCCCGGACCGGTACCCACGGTGAGCCGCACCGTCGACCTCGACGCGCAACTCGCCGACGACGCCGCTCCGGTCTCCGACAGCGGAAACCTGCCGGGCTTCCTCGCGGCGACCCGCAAGGCGGCGTACGAGAGCTATGCGCAGACGCCCGAGGAGCGGGCGATCGTCGACGCGCAGTATGCCGCGATCCGCACCCGCGGCGACGCCCGCGCCTTCGTCGCGTCGGTGATGGCCCGGGTCGAGCGGATGAAGGCCGCTCGCACCGCCACGGCGGCCGGCTGAAGGGGGAGCGGCATGGCACGCGCATACACCGGCGTCTTCCTTCCCGGAAACGACGGCCATGCCCTGTGGGCTGCCGAATGGCCGAGCTTCGAGGCCAAGTGGAAGGAGCTCTCGGCCAACGGCCTACGGCTGCACAGCATCTCGGTGTCCGTCGTGGGCGGCCGGGCCCAGTTCGTCGGCACCTACCGCGCGGGGTCGGGCGGGCACGCGCTCTGGGTGTCGCCGTGGGCCAGCTTCGAGGCCAAGTGGAAGGAGTTGTCCGCGCAAGGCCTGCGGCTGGTGAGCATCGCCGTCTACGTCGTCGACGGCACGGCCATGTATGCCGGTGCCTTCCTCGCCGGCGGCGGCGGGCATGCGCTGTGGGTCTCGTCGTGGGCGAGCTTCGAGGCCAAGTGGAAGGAGTTGTCCGCCCAGGGCCTACGGCTCGTGAGCGTCGCGGCGGCGGTCGTGGGCGGTCGCCCGCAGTATGCCGGTGTCTTCCGCAGCGGCAGCGGCGGGCACGCCCTGTGGGCCGCTCCGTGGGCCAGCTTCGAGGCCAAGTGGCAGGAGCTGTCCGGCCAGGGCTTGCGCCTGGTGAGCGTCGACACCTTCAAAGAAGGCGGCCGCCGGATGTGGGTCGGTGCCTACCTGCCGGGCAGCGGTGGCCACGGGCTCTGGGCCGGGGTCGACTGGGAGAGCTTCACCGCGCGCTGGCAGGAGTATGCCGCCGCCGGCCTGCGCCTGGTCGACACGGCCGGGGCCGAGCACGCGTGCCAGGGCGCCTGCCTCAACCAGGTGGTCATGCCCAAGGACACCTACAACTACCAGGTGACCGGGCACGCGGACCTCTACCACTGGCCGGTGCAGGACACGTCCGGCGCGAGCCGCTTCGCGCGGCTGAGCGTGCTCACCGGAGTGCAGGCCTTCCTCACCCTCCCCTTCAGCGACACCGCGGTGAAACGCCGTGGCATCTGGCGCTACGGCAACGGGGGTTGGCATCACGCCGGTGACTACTCCCGCGACGACTCGGGGACCTTCCAGGTGCGGGCCAGCGCAGCGGGCCGGGTGCTCCACGTGGGCTGGGACCAGTGGTCGGGCAACACGGTCATCCTCAGCCACGACGTCGGTGGGGTCGCCGATGCCTATCGGACGATCTACATGCACCTGCGCGACGGAGCGGACCATGACGCCGACGCCGCGTGGACCCAGACGATGACGGCGAGCTGGATCGGCGACGAGGCCCTCGCGGCATACCGCACGCATCTCGAGGAGACGGGCTGCACGCAGGATCCGGCGACCCGCGACCTCGATGCCGACCAGTGGGGCACGAACGCGCAGACCATCCCGGTCGCCGTGGGCGACCAGGTCTCCCGTGGTCAGGTCATCGCCTGGGCCGGCAACACCGGCCCGGGCGGCATGAAGGGCAGCGGTGGCCCCAACACTCATCTGCACATCTTCTGGACCCGCCGGGACAGCGACGGGCAGTTCTACTTCGTCGACCCCTACGGCATATACGCGATGCCGGAGTGCTATGCCGCCGGTGTCACGGATGCGACGACGGGACCGTGCGTGCGCTACCCCGTCGGTTGGCAGGGCGGGCGACCGCAGTATCCGTGAGCGCTCCGTAAGCTCTGCATGAGCGAGTGCTCGCCGAGCCTCAGGACTTGGGCTCACGGTCGTACTCGCGCAGGGCTTGCTCCCCGAGCAGCGCGACGAACGCTCCGAGGATGCCCATGCCGGAGATAGGAAGACCATGGTGAAGATCTTCGACGCGTCGGTCGTCGGGGTGAGATCGCCGTAGCCCACGGTGGTGAGGGTGCACACCGCGAAGTAGAGGCAGTCGAGCCAGCTCCAATGCTCGACGAACCGATAGAAGAGCACGCCGCCGAAGAGCTGAAGCGCCAACACCCAAGTGACGGCTCGTCCTTGAGAGTCCCCCAGGGTGGAGCGCAGGGCGCGCAGGAATAACGGGACGGGACGCCTGGCCATGTCGCCGATGGTAGAGGTGGCGGTGACCCACCGGCAGGCCACCTCGCCCAGCTGGCCCTCGACTGCATCGGCTCGGGGAGCGCGGCATACTCTCCACCTGACGCACGATCCGCACCGACGGTGCGTATGCCGCGCCCCGGGTGCGCCGAGCGCCGTGAGGCTAGGCGCGCAGCAAGGTCAGGCGCGCAGCGCCGTCGCGAGCTCGCGGAAGTCGGCGACGAGCGCCGCCATGTCCTCGTCGGTGTGCGCGAGCGACACCAGCCACTGCTCGTCGAGCCCGGGCGGGGTGAGGATCTGCCGGTTGACTCCCCACAGCCACGACAGCTCGGCGAGCCGGAAGTCGGTCGCCTTGTAGTCGCGGTAGTTGCGCACCGGGGTCGGCGACCACGTGATACACCCCTTGATGCCCATCCCGACGGTGTGCGCCGGCAACTCGAACTCGGTGATGACCTCGTCGATCCGATCGAGGGTGCCGACGTTGATCCCCTCGGCGCGCTCGAGTGCCTCGTGGGTGCAGACCTCGTGGACCGCACCGGCCGCCGCCATGACCAGCGGGTTGCCGTTGTAGGTGCCGAAGTGGTGCATCCGGCCGTCGACGACGACCTCCATCACCTCGGCCCGCCCACCGAACGCGGCGAGTGGCAGCCCGCCGCCGATGCTCTTCGCGAGGGTGACGAGGTCGGGGCGCACGCCGAGGCGTTGGGAGGCACCGGCATACCCCGCGGTGAGCCCGGTCTTCACCTCGTCGAAGACGAGGACGACCCCGTGCGCGTCGCACAGCGCACGCACGCCGGCGAGGTAGCCCTCGTCGGGGACGACGATGGCGAGGTTCTCGACGACCGGCTCCATGACGAGGGCCGCGATCTCGCGGCCGTGCTCGCCGAGCACTCGCTCGAGCTGGCCGAGGTCGTTGAACGGCACGACGTAGACCGTGCCCGGCTCGGCGTCGTGCGGCACGTGCGGGATCGGGTTGTCGGCCGGCCCGATCTCGGCCAGCGGCGGCTTCACCGACACCTGCAGGGCGTCGTAGCCGCCGTGGTAGCCACCCTCGATCTTCACGATCGCCTTGCGTCCGGTGTAGGCGCGGGCGACCCGCACGGCATACATGAGCGATTCGGTGCCCGACTGGGTGAACCGCAACAGGTCGAGGTGGAAGCGCTCCTGGAAGCGCTCGGCGACCTCGGTGGCCGTCGGTGACGGGGTGACGAAGAGGGTGCCCACCTCGTCGAGGGCATGCCGGACCCGGTCGACGACGACCGGGTTGAGGTGCCCGACCATCATCGCCCCGAAGCCCATCGACAGGTCGAGCAGGCGCCGTCCGTCGACGTCGGTCACGTGCGCCCCGCGGGCCGAGACGACCGAGATCGGGTAGGGGTCCCAGTGCTGGAAGGACGAGGTCACCCCGAGCGGCAGCGTTTTGCTCGCGCGCGCGTTGTGCTCGGCCGACTCCGGGGTATGCCGCGTGAACCGTTCCCATTCGGCCGCGAGCAGGGTCTCGACCCGCGTCGGGTCGACCGCGGTCGAGCGGGCCGGCAACCAGCGCCGGGTCGCGGGGTCGTGGGAGGGCCAAGACGAGGTGGTCTCGCTCATCGCGGCATCATCTCGTATCCGTGGGCGATTGCCCAACATTCTGCCGGAAATCGCGAACCTGACCTCATCTCACGACGGATTCCCTCGTCATCACGAGGAGGACAGCCGTCAGTTCACTCGCGGAGGAAGCGCAGTTAGAAGGCTCCGAAGGCCAGGACGATGCCGACGTTGAGCAGCAACCGGGCCCAGCCATGATCGCGGAAGAAGGCGATGTCGAGCCCGACGATGAGCGCGACCATGACGAGCACGAGCAGAACGGCAGGGAGCGGACGTGAACCCATCATTGGAGGCTACGCCGCCGCTCGGGAGCGGTCCGCTCAGCGACGCGAGAGCGCCTCGACGGCGAGGATCGTCGGCAGGTGACGGGCGACCTCGTCCCACGTCCGTCCCTCGTCGCGGCTCGCGAACACCGACCCGCTGTTGGTCCCGAAATAGACGCCCGCCGGCTCGAGACGGTCGCCGCACATCCCCTGCCGCAGGACCGTGAAGTAGCACGACTGCTGCGGCAGGCCGGCGCGCTGCGCCTCCCAGGTGGTGCCGCCGTCGCTTGACCGCCACACGGCGGCGGCGGCGTCCGGCGGGAAGCGACCGGCCATGTCGCCGTTGAGCGGCAGGGTCCAGATCGTCTGCGGGTCGCGCGGGTGGACGAGCAGCGGGAAGCCGAAGGTCGACGGCAGGCCCGCGGTGATCTCGCTCCACGTCCGCCCGCCGTCTGCCGATCGCCAGGTGCCCCAGTGGTTCTGCTGGTAGAGCACGCCCGTGGCGCCTGGTGCGAGTTCGAGGTGGTGGACGCAGTGCCCGGTCTGCCCGTCCCGCGGCCCGGCCGGGTGCTGGCTCCCCAGCGCGTATGCCGCGGGGTCGGCGAGGTCGTTGCGGCGCTCCCAGGTCACCCCACCGTCGGTCGAGGCGAAGACACCGGCCGAGGAGATGCCGATCCACAGCGCGTCGGGGTCGGCGGGGTCGGCGACGATCGTGTGCAGGACGAGGCCGGCCGCGCCCGGGTTCCACTCGGCGGCCGAGGGGTGGTCGCTCAGCCCCTTGACCTCCGACCAGGTCCGCCCGTCGTCGTCGCTCACCAGCAGCAGGGCGGGCTTCGTGCCGGCATACAGCTTGTCGGCGATCCGGCCGAGCGACCAGACCTGACCGAAGCGCTTCTCGAAGGGCGCCGGCTCGCCGGTCCAACCGATCTGCGCGGCGAAACCCGGGTCGGCGGCGGCCCATTCGTCGGCCTGTCCCGTGGTGAGCTTGGCGAGCGTCCACGTGTGGCCGCCGTCCTCGGAGCGCCAGACGCCCGCGCCCGACCACTCGCCGCCCCCGCCGGCCCAGATGGTTCCGGTGGCCGGGTCGCCGATCATGTGGTTGATCGGAGATCCGTCGCAATAGGGGCCGCGCACCGACCAGGCCCGTCGGTCGGGGGCGCCGTCGATGATGAAGGCACCCTTGGTCGTGCCGACGAGCAGCTGCAGCGTGGGGTCGGGCATGGTCCGCTCCTGTCGACGAGCCGATCGCACGACGATGCCACCGCCGTGGGCCGACGGCAATCCCCGCGACCCAGTCAGGCGTGGCGCAGGCTCAGCCGGCTCCGCGGCATACCCGGTCCTGGGCTGGGCGGGTATCCCTCTTGGTCCGTGACGCTGCCCGGGAGTGTTTCGAGCCTCGGACGGATGAGGACGCATTACTTCCGGATTACCTCCTAGGGTGGCCGCATGACGAACACGAACAACATCCGACGCGGCCTGCTCGTGGTCGACGTCCAGAACGACGTGATGGGCGAGTCGATCAAGCGCGACGAGGTGGTCGGCAACATCGTCCGGTTGGTCGAGGCGGCCCGGACCGCCGGCGTGCCGGTCGTCTGGGTGCGGCACTCCGACGAGGGTCTGGCCCTCGGGTCCCCCGGGTGGGAGATCGTCCCCGAGTTGGTGCCGGCCGAGGGCGAACAGATCGTCGAGAAGACCTTCAGCGACTCGTTCGCGGGGACCGACCTCGCCCAACGGCTCTCCGACCTGGGGATCGGCGAGCTCGTCCTGTGCGGTGCGCAGAGCGACGCCTGCATCCGTAACACCTTCTATGGGGCCCTCTACCACGGCTATCCGGTGACTCTCGTGGGCGACGCCCACACGACCGGGGATCTGCGTCCGTGGGGCGCCGAGTTCAGCCCCGAGCAGTCGATCGCCGTGCTCAACATGCAGGCCTCGTTCACCCGGCTGCCCGACGTGAGCGGCGCGGTGACGACGACGGCGGAGGCCTTCGCCGAGGTGACCCAGCGCTGACGCTTGGGGGCGGCACGAGGGCACCTGCCAGCTGGAAACGCCATGGGGGCAGGGCAGATGCGGGGCACCGACTGAGCCGGCGCCGACTGCTCGCCGGTGGCGGCGGCATACTCGCCCTCGCCTCGGGGTGCACCGCCGACTTCGCGGTCTCCACGGGCACGAGCCGCACGGCCGCCATCGTCGCGCCCGGCCAGCCGAGCGCGGGGTCGAGCCACACCGAGGCGGGCAGCTCGGCCGGCGCCGGTCCGGCGACGCCGTCGAAGAACCCGACGAGGTTTGGCGAGGACTGCGTCACCGGGACATTCACCGGCTGCCGGGGGCGGCGCTCGGGCTGGCCTCGGGAGTGGCCGCCGCGGCATACCTCGTGAGCTTGGAGCGCTGATGCTCGCGCC